>Ga0207703_10000113_pt1 | contig 96214 bp, 77 predicted proteins | sample KBSSwiS12_FD_184304 | JGI IMG/M metagenome (GOLD analysis project Ga0207703, IMG submission 184304) | Switchgrass rhizosphere microbial communities from Kellogg Biological Station, Michigan, USA - KBS Switchgrass S1-2 (SPAdes) (version 2) | ecosystem: Host-associated > Plants > Roots >...
TTCTCTATTTTTCCGGCTTTTCTGATATGGCCGTGCTAATACACCCATGATCAAGAGAGGCCAGATCGCCTCCCAGGGGCAGAAAGATACGCGCAGCGTAGCTCTGGACCGGATCCCGAAAGCTCACCTCGATGAGCACCGTCTCTCAAAGATTCCGTCGCGCGCAGATGCCCGGCGACTGGGCGGAATTGTCCGCGGCTCACGAGGCGTCGGAACTTGCCGCGGCAGATGAACGGGGTGGCGCGTGAGCGCCGCCGAACGTGGGGCGGGATTCACATTCCGCGTCAGCCGGAAGGCCGACGCCTGGCAGGTCTCGCGCGATGAGGCGGTCTATGGCGAGTTCTTCACCCGCGGGGACGCTGTTCGAGCCGCCTGCTTCGGCGCGCGCGCTCAGGATCGCCGCGGGCGTGGATCGCGGGTCCTGATGACGCCCGGTGACGAACCCATTCCGCACTATGACCCGCATTTCGGGGAATAAGGTCGCGGCGACAAGGCCGCCACTTCACGCACCCCTGGAGTTTCGCGAACGACACCGCGATCTCTTGAAGCGGGCGACACTCTCCTTGAAGACCCTCGCCCGCAACCCACGCGACCGCTGGACCGATGAATTCTGGACGTTTGCGCCCGTGCATATCGTCGCAGCGAGGCCGGCAGAGTCCACGCAGGCCAGAATCCCACCGACCTGCTCAAGCCCACCTACCCTACCCTACCCCATCCACCGGTAGCCGACGCCGGGCTCAGTGAGGATCAACGCCGGCTGGCTCGGGTCAAGCTCGATCTTCTGGCGGAGCTGGCCGACGAAGACGCGCAGGTACTGCACGTCGTCCTCGTGCGCGGGTCCCCAGACCGCGGTGAGCAGGTGCTTGTGCATCACCACCTTGCCGGCGCCGCGGACGATCTGGGCGAGCAGGTCGTATTCGCGCGGGGACAGCCGAACCGGGACGCCGCCCTTGGTGACCAGGCGCTTCACCAGATCGATCCTGAGGTCGCCCGCCTCCACGACGGGTTCGGCGCCCTCGTCGCGGAGGCTGTGACGAAGCGCGACCCGCAGGCGGGCCAGCAGCTCGCCGACCCCGAACGGCTTCTCCACATAGTCGTCCGCCCCGAGGTCCAGGGCGTCGATCTTCTCGCTCTCCTTGTCGCGCGCCGAGAGCACGATGATCGGGCCGCGGTAGAAGGCGCGGGCCTTCTCCAGGATCTCCTTGCCATCCTGATCGGGGAGACCAAGGTCCAGGACCACGGCGTCCGGCGCCTTGCGCGCGATCTCCCTCAGGCCCGCCGCCCCGGTGTCGGCGCGCACAGGCTCATAGCCCGCAGCATCCAGGGCCGGGCCCAGGAAGCGATGGATCTGAGGCTCGTCGTCGATGACCAGGATTCGGGGCAGGTGCGCGCTCATAGGTCCAGCAAGCTCGGTGTTTCCTTAGGCAAGCTGATCAGGATGCGCGTGCCCCGGCCCTCGTGGATCGGACTGGCCGCCGCGATCCGCCCGCCCATGGCCTCGACGAAGCCCTTGGAGATGGCGAGCCCCAGGCCCGCGCCCTTGCCCCGGTCGGTCGCCTCCTCCATCCGGCGGAACTTCTCGAACACGCGCTGCAGCTCCGCGGTCGGAATCCCGCGCCCTTCGTCCTCGATCGATAGCACGACGTTCCGTCGATCCTCGTAGGCGGCGAGCTCGATGTTGGTCTTGTCCGGACTGTAGGCGATCGCATTCTCGAGGATGTTCACCAGCGCCTGCTCCAGAAGCGACGGGTCCGCCTTCACCAACGTGACCTTGTCCGGGAAGTCCCATAGCACCTTGCGGCCTTCGAGCCGTCGCTTCACCCGGTCGACGGCCGCGCGCAGCACGTCGCGCACATCGATCCATTCCTGGCGGGTGACCAGGCCGCCGCCCTCCAGGCGCGTCATGTCCAGGAGGTCGCCGACGTAGCGGTTGAGGCGCTCGGCCTCTTCGCGGATCGAAACGAGCAGGTCGTCCTTCACCTTGCCCGACAGCGTCTTGCCGTAGTCGATCAAGGTGGTGACGGAGCCCAGCACGGTGGAGAGCGGGGTGCGCAGGTCGTGGCTGACCGAGTTCAGCAGGGCCGAGCGAAGGGTGTCGGTGCGCCGCAGCGCCTCGGCGTCCGCAGCCGCTGCCGCAAACTCGGCCCGCTCCAGCGCCACAGCGCCCTGGTCCAGGAGGGCTCCGACGTAGCGCTCTCCATCCTCGGTCGCGACGGCTTGAGGCTCTACGCCGACGACGCCCGCTCGGGTCTTCACGCCCTGCAGCGGCCGGAACGTCCAGCCGGCGTTCGGATGGGTGCCGGTCCCGCCGCCAGTGGGCTCCCCCTTCTCCCAGGCCCAGCGCGCCGCCGCCATGTCACCCGGGGGCAAGGCCTGCAGGGCCGGCGAAGCCGCCGCGATGCGGATGTCCTCGCCATTCGGGACCAGCACGATGGCCTTGCCGTTCGTGGCCGCCGCGAGCTGTTCGGCGAGCGCCGCGGCGGCGTCTTCAGCCTTGGCCGCCCCCGAGATCCGGCGCGTGGCGGACAGGACGGCTGCGATGGCGGACGCCCGACGGGACGTCGCGCGCGCCTGGTCGCGCACCCGACCGGTCAGCCAGCCCGTGGTCATCGCGACGACGAAGAACACCACGAAGGTGAAGACGTCGGCCGCGTGGCCGATGACGAAGGTCAGCCGGGGCTCGAGGAAGAAGAAGTTGTAGACCAAGGCCGAAGCCGCAGCCGCCGTCACGGCCGGCCAGAAGCCGTAGGCCAGGCCGGCGACCAGCACGCTCAGCAGATAGACCATCGCGAGGTTGGCGCTCTGCACATAGCGGTCGAGCACGTAGGCGACGCCGGAGGCGACCAGCACCAGGCCGAGCGCGGCGGCGTGACCCGTCCAGGCGAAGCTCGTTGCGGAAGGCTTCGGCGCCGGCGCCTCCGTGACCTCGCCCGTCTCCGTGATCACGTGGACCGCGGCGCCGCTCGCTTCGTCCAACAGCGCCCGGATCAGATTGCGCTCGAAGGGCCGCCGGCGCCGCTTGCGCTTGCCGACGACGATCTGGGTCACGTTGTTCCGGCGGGCGTAGTCGAGCACGCAGCCCACGAGGTCGTCGCCCGTGAGGGTGACTGTCGAACCCCCGAGTTGCTCGGCGAGCTTCAGCACCTCGCGCACCTTTTGCGCCTCGGCCGCAGTCGGGGATCGCGCATTCGGCCGTTCGACGTGCGCCACCGTCCATGGCGCGTCCATCATCATGTCCGACAACCGACGCCCCGCCCGGACGAGAGCGCCAGCCGAGGCGTCCGGCCCGACGAGCACCAGGATGCGCTCGCCCGCCGCCCAAGGTCCCTCGACCCCGGCGGCCTTCATGGCGCCCACCAGCTGGTCGTCCACGGTCTGGGCCGCACGTCGAAGCGCGAGCTCGCGCAGCGCCGTCAGGTTCTCGACCTTGAAGAAGCGATCCGCAGCGACCCGCGCGGTATCGGGCAGGTAGACCTTGCCCTCGGCCATGCGCTCCCGCAGCTCGGCTGGTGTGATGTCGATCAGCTCGATCTCGTCGGCCTGGGACAAGGACACGTCCGGCACGGTCTCCCGCTGGCGGACGCCCGTGATCTTCCAGACCACCTCCACCAGGCTCTCCAGGTGCTGGACATTCAGGGTGGTCCAGACGTCGATGCCCGCCTTCAGGATCTCCTCGACGTCCTGCCAGCGCTTGGGGTGCCGGGAGCCTGGGGCGTTCGAATGGGCGTACTCGTCGACCAGCAGGAGCGCCGGCCTGCGGGCCAGAGCCGCGTCGATGTCGAACTCCAGGAGGGTATGGCCTTTGTACTCGATAGGCTTGCGAGGCAGGACCTCCATGCCGCGGAGCAAGGCCTGGGTCTCCTTGCGCCCATGCGTCTCGACCACTCCGACAAGCACATCGCCGCCCTCGGCCTTCCGTCGGCGGGCGCTGCGCAGCATCTCGTAGGTCTTGCCAACCCCGGGGGACATGCCGAGGAATACCTTCAGCCGCCCCCGTCGCTCCTTGCGCGTGGCGGCAAGGAGGGCGTCAGGATCAGGGCGGCGAAGCTCCTCGGGTGTCATCGGGCGGGAGGCTTGCTCCTCGGCAAGGCGGTGTCGAGGGCGAGATTGGTCTCCAGCGCGTTCACGGTCGGCTGACCGAAGACTCCCAGCACCGGGGGCACAATATGCGCCTGGATGATCTTCCGCACCTGGGCGTCGGGCGCCCCGCGTGCGGCGGCGATCCGGGCCGCCTGCATCAGGGCGTTCGCCGGGGAGATGTGCGGATCGAGGCCCGATCCCGAAGTGGTCACCGCATCTGCCGGGATGACGGCTCCGCCCGCCTCGCCGCGCAGGGAAGCGGCGTCCTTTGCCATGCGCTTGGCCAAGTCGGGGTTGAGCGGCCCGAGGTTGGACCCGGAGGAGCCCGAGGCGTCGTAGCCGTCCGTACCGGCGGCCGAGGGCCGCGGATGCAGGTACTCCGGCCGCTCGAACTTCTGCGCGATCAGCGCGGAGCCGATCACCTGGCCCGAGCGGTCGCGGATCAGGCTGCCGCCCGCCTGAGCCGGAAAGGCGAGCTGGCCGATGCCGGTGACCAGAAGCGGATAGCCGACCCCCAGCAGCAGGGTGAAGAACAGGGTGGAGACGATGGCGGCGCGGGCTTGGGCGAGCATCAGGCGAGCCCTATGGCTGAGACGAGAAGGTCCACGAGCTTGATCCCGACGAAGGGCGCGACGAGGCCGCCCAGGCCGTAGATCAGGAGGTTGCGCTGCAGGAGGCGCCCGGCCCCGATCGGCCGGTACTTCACACCCCTGAGCGCCAGGGGGATCAGGAGGACGATGATCAGGGCGTTGAAGATCACCGCCGAAAGGATCGCGCTCTTCGGGCTCGAGAGGCCCATGACGTTGAGCGCGCCGAGCGCCGGCAGGGCGCCGACGAAGATCGCCGGGATGATCGCGAAATACTTCGCCACGTCGTTGGCGATGGAGAAGGTCGTCAGGGCGCCGCGGGTGATCAGCAGCTGCTTTCCGGTCTCCACGATCTCGATGACCTTGGTGGGGTCGCTGTCCAGGTCGACCATGTTGCCGGCCTCGCGAGCGGCCTGCGCCCCCGTCTGCATGGCCACGCCCACGTCCGACTGAGCCAGGGCCGGGGCGTCGTTGGCGCCGTCGCCGCACATGGCGACGAGACGCCCCTTCGCCTGCTCGGCCCGGATCAGCCGCAGCTTGTCCTCGGGGGTCGCTTCCGCCAGGAAGTCGTCGACCCCGGCTTCCGAGGCGATGGCCGCCGCCGTGATCGGGTTGTCGCCCGTGATCATCACCGTGCGCATGCCCATGCGGCGCAGGTCCGCGAAGCGCTCCTTCACGTTGGGCTTCACCACGTCCTTGAGGTGGATGACGCCGACCAGAGCGCCGTCCTCACTGACCGCCAGGGGCGTGCCGCCGGACCGGGCGATCCGGTCCACGGCCGCGGCGAGTTCCTTCGGCATCTCGCCTTGCTCCAGACCGAGGGTCTTCAGGACGGCGTCCACCGCCCCTTTGCGCCAGGCGCGGCCGCCCGCGTCGAGCCCCGACTGCCGGGTGGTCGCCGAGAACGGGATCACCTCGGCGCCGGCTGGGGCTTGGGCGTCGACGCCCTGCCCCCGCGCCAGGTCGACGATGGAGCGGCCCTCCGGCGTCTCGTCGGCGAGCGAGGCGATCAGCGCCGCCTCCATCGCTCGCTCCGGCCGCACGCCAGGCGCCGGGATGACCTCCGTCGCCATGCGGTTGCCGAAGGTGATGGTCCCGGTCTTGTCGAGCAGCAGGGTGTCGCAGTCGCCCGCCGCCTCCACCGCCCGGCCGGACGTCGCAAGCACGTTGACCTTCAAGAGCCGGTCCATGCCGGCGATGCCGACCGCGCTCAAGAGGCCGCCGATGGTGGTCGGGATCAGGCAGACGAAGAGCGCGCCCAGCACCAGGGGCGAGAGCTTCACCCCCGAATAGGCGCCGAGGCCCAGCAAGGTCGCCACCGCGATCAGGAAGATCAGCGTCAGGCCGGCGAGCAGGACCGCCAGGGCGATCTCGTTGGGCGTCTTGCGCCGGTCCGCCCCCTCGACCATGGCGATCATGCGGTCGAGGAAGGTGCTGCCGGCAGAGGCCGTCACTCGCACCTTGATCCAGTCGGAGACCACCGTCGTCCCGCCGGTGACGGCGCTGCGGTCGCCGCCGCTCTCGCGGATGACGGGCGCGCTCTCGCCCGTGATGGCGGCCTCGTTGACCGAGGCCACCCCCGCGATGATCTCTCCGTCAGCGGGGATGACCTCGCCCGCTTCCACCAGGATCACGTCGCCGACGGCGAGCTCGTGCGCCGGCTTGAGCGTGAAGTCGCGCGCGGCCGGATTGCCGAGCAGCTTGGCCTTGGTGGTCACACGGGTCGCGCGGAGGCTGTCGGCCGCCGCCTTGCCGCGGCCTTCGGCGATGCTCTCGGCGAAGTTGGCGAACAGCACCGTCGCCCACAGCCAGATCGCCATCTGCAGGGCGAAGCCCCAGTCGCCGCGCTGGGCGACGGCCAGGGCGGTCGAGATCGTGGCGAGGATGGCGATGATCTCGGTGGCGAAGATCACCGGGTTGCCGGTCAGCTTGCGCGGGTCGAGCTTGACGACGGCGTCGCCAAGGGCGCGTCCCAGCATGGGGCCTGAGAAGCTGGACACCAGGGCGGAGGCCCTGCGGCGGTCTTCGCCCAGGGGGTGGATTGCGAACGTCATGTGTGAGGTTCCGGGGTCAGCGCGCCGCGACCGCCTGGAGCGCCTGGAAGTGCTCCACGATCGGTCCGAGCGCCAGGGCGGGGAAGAACTGCAGCCCGCCCATGATGAGGATGACGCCCACGAGCAGGCCCACGAACAGCGGCCCGTCAGTCGGGAAGGTGCCGGCGGTGGCCGCCAGCTTCGGCTTGGCCGCCAGCGAGCCGGCGATGGCGAACACCGGGATCACATAGGCGAAACGGCCGAGAAGCATGGCGATGCCGAGGGTGGTGTTCCACCACCGCGTATTGGCCGAGAGGCCGGCGAAGGCCGAGCCGTTGTTCCCCGAGGCCGAAGAGTAGGCGTAGAGGATTTCGGACAGACCATGTGCGCCGGGATTGGCGAGGCCCTGCAGCGCCACCGGCAGCACCGCAGCCACGGCGGCGAAGCCCAGGATCGCCAGCGGCAGGATCAACACGGCTAGCATGGCGTACTTGATCTCGCGGGCCTCGACCTTCTTGCCGAGGTACTCCGGGGTGCGGCCGACCATCAGGCCCGCTACGAAGACCGCGATCAGAGCCATGACGACGATGCCGTAGAGGCCCGAGCCCACCCCGCCCGGCAGGATCTCACCGAGTTGGATCATGAACATCGCCACGCCGCCGCCGAGCGGCATGAAGCTGTCGTGCATGCCGTTGACGCCGCCGTCCGAAGCGCCGGTGGTGGCCGCCGCCCAGACGGCGGTCGAGGGGGCGCCGAAGCGGACCTCCTTGCCTTCCATGCTGACGTCGGTGGCGACGTGCGCTGCGGCCTGCGCCGGCGGGACCTGCGTCTCGGTGGCGTAGATCGCCGAAGCCGCCGCCAGCACGAACAGCGCCATGACCGTGACCAGGGCTCGGGCGTCCTTGCGCGCCAGCACGACGCGGCCGAAGGCCACCACGCAGGCGTAGCCGAGCACGTTCATCGAGACGATCTCGAGGAGGTTGGTCCAGGCGTTGGGGTTCTCGAACGGGTGGGCCGAGTTGGCGTTGAAGATCCCGCCGCCGTTGGTGCCGAGTTGCTTGATCGCTTCCTGGCTCGCCGTCGGGAAGAGCGCGATGGTCTGCTTGCCGCCTTCCAAGGTGTGGGCCGTGACGTTGGCCAGAAGCGTCTGCGGCTCGCCGAGCGCGACGTAGGCGAGCGCCAGCACCAGCGAGAACGGCAGCAGGACGTAGAGGCAGATCCGGGTGAGATCGACCCAGAAGTTGCCGATCCCCTCGCCGCGGTTGGCGGCGAAGGCGCGGGCCACCGCCGCGGCGACGGCGATGCCGGCCGCCGCCGAGAGGAAGTTGTGCGACGTCAGCCCGGCCATCTGGGAGAACGTCGAGAGCGCCTGCTCGGGGACATAGGACTGCCAGTTGGTGTTCGAGACGAAGCTGACCGCGGTGTTGAACGCCAGGTCCGGCGAGACGCCCTTGAAGCCTTGGGGGTTCAGCGGCAGCAGGTCCTGGAAGCGCAGGATCAGGTAGAGCGCCACAAAGCTCGCCGCGGAAAACGCGAGGAAGCTCGCGGCGTAGGACAGCCAGCCCTGGCCGCGGTCCGCCTTCACCCCGCAGCCCGCGTAAACAAGGCGCTCGACCGGCTTCAGCACCGGGTCCAGCCAAGTACGCTCGCCCTGCCAGACTCGCGCGAGATAGGCGCCGAGCGGCCAGGCGAGAACGACGGTGACGGCGATGGTGAGGACGATCTCCAGCCAGCCCGAAACATTCATCAGAACTTCTCCGGGCGGATGAGGGCGACCAGCATGTAGCCGCCGACGACGAGCGCGCCCGCACCCCAGATCAGCATCTCAAGCATCTAAAGCCGCCTCAGGAGGACGGCGTAGCCGCCGAAGAGCGCAAAGGCCGCCAGGCCCAGCGCGAGGAAGACAACGTCGAGCATGACCGCCCTTTCCCGGCGTCGCAGAAGCGCCGAGGCGTTCCGCGCTTCGCCGATCCACGAGTTCGGTCGGAAGATCGTCCGGGACGGCATGAAGGGGCGAGACGGACTTGGCGGACAGACCGTAAGGGCTGCGTAAAGGTCAGGCGTCGCTGATGCTGCTCAGCTCTTGACGCCGCTGCGCGCCAGCTTCGGCATATTCTTGCGAATGGCGTTCTCGACCGCCTCCTGGAGCAAACGAAGCGGCATTTGTGGCGGTGCGACCGGCGACTGGAGCCGCACGCCGCGATACCAGCCGGGATGCTTCTACAGCCCCGCTACTCCCACTCGATGGTTTCCGGCGCTCTTAAGCATCTGCTTTCCCGCGAGATTTTCGCCCCCTTGGGTCGAAATACCGTCACTCCAGGCGAGAAAAACCTACGCTGCTGTTTTTTCTGAGCTTCTCAGGCCGATCACGAATGCGTGTGGTTCACCCAGGCACGTCGCTGGTGGAGAGGGTGCTCCGGCTCTGTCGTCAGTTCTGAGGACACAGGCGTGCGTGGAGTGCCCCCTCGAAGCCCTATCTGCAAAGCCGCAATCCCCTCCCGGCGTTCAGCTCCGTACCGACCGATCGGCTGGCGCTCGTCACCGTGGACCGTGCTGGGCCTCTCAACGATCATTTGCATTCTTGCACGCCGGAACGATACAGTAGTGCATCGCCCGGAGGCTTTGGATGACGGGAAAGTCGAAAACGCGCGCGCTCGGCGCTGTCATGGCGGGCGTGCTCGTGACCTTACCGCCATTTTCGGCAGCCGCGGTGGAAGCCGATCGCCCGCCGGCCGAGCTGTCGCCAAACCTCGCCGGCCTTCCTGCGCCGAAGCAGTTCGTCACCCATCACCAGGTCTCGATCCATGGGCAGGCGATCCGTTTTACGGCGACGGCCGGAGAGACCTACATCTTCGGCGAACGCGGCGAGCCGATCGCGACCATATTCGCCTACGCCTTCATCAAGGATGGCGGCGAACCGGACCGGCCGGTGCTGTTCTATTTCCCGGGTGGCCCCGGGGGCGCCACCGAGGCTGGCGTTGCTAATTATGGTCCATGGCGGGTCAAGATGGCGCAGCTGGAAGACGGGAAACTGCCGCGCAGCGTCCCTCCCTTCGAGATCGGGGACAATCCAAACAGCCTTCTGGATGTTGCCGACCTGGTCTTCGTGGATCCCATCGGCACTGGATACAGCCGCATTGTCCGCGACGGTAAACCCGAGGACTTCTACGGGATAGATGAGGACATCGATGTGGCCGCCCAGTTCGTCGAACAATGGCTGGTCAAGAACAACCGTTGGAATTCTCCGCACTTTCTCGCCGGAGAAAGCTACGGAGGTCTGCGCGCGGCGCTCTATCCGCGCGCGTTCAACGGCGACGTCACCTCAGGGTTTGTCCGCGGGATCACATTGAATGGCGTGATTCCCATCGTGAACAGCCTGGGTTACCCCGGATGGGGCGACGAGGGGCTAGGACCCGTCATGGCGCAGGCGTCCACCTTCCCGAGCTATGCGGTGGCCGCCTGGTACCATCAGACGATCGATCGAAAAGGGCGCTCTCTCGAGACCTATTTCGAAGAGGCGTATCGTTACGCCGTGGGTCCGTACGCCGACGCGCTGCGCAAGGACGCGGCCGGCGCCCTCCCCCCTGAGGAGCGTCGACAGGTCGTCGCCAAGCTTGTCGAGTTCACCGGTCTTCCGACGTCCGCGTTCGCCAAGAAGCTGACGATCGACGTGCCCGACTTCTGCAAGCTGCTGCTCGCCAGCCGCGGGCTGCAGATCGCCGCCTACGACAGTCGCCTCACCCGACCGCTCGCGGGCGGCGGCCCCGACCTTGTCGGCGACGACCCGGCCCTTGCACGCGAATTGCCAATCGCAATCGGGGGTTACCGCCTGGTCGAGCACGATAAGCTCGGGATCGCGATGCCGCGCCCCTTCCTGGCGCAAAACTTCCGCGACGTCGCCATGCGCTGGAACACCAAGCGTCGACCGATAGCGTTTGAAGGTGAGAGCTTTAAATTCGCTGCGCAGGATCTCGCCAGCGCAATGGTCCAGAACGACGATCTCCACGTCCTGAACGTCAGCGGCTATTTCGATCTGGTGATGCCCTCCGGCCAGGCGCGGCTCGCCGCCGAGATGGCCCGCCTGCCTGCCGGCCGGACGACCGTTAAAGCCTATCGGACTGGTCACATGGAGACCGGAGGCGAGGTCACTGCGCAGGTCGCGGAGGATATGCGCGCCTTCATCCAGAAGGCCTCCGAGCGCTGAGCCGGTCCCGGTACCGTCGCAGGGGGCGCGAATATCCTATGATCTTGAAGCCGGCGATACCGCCGTCCGCGTAGGCGGCCGCCGATCGGCGCCTCAGTACGACCGGAGCTCTCACGGGCTCGACTCGCAATACAGTTATGTATTGACTAATGGCGGCAACCGTCGCGAGATGCGATCGCCGGGCCGCGGCCGCACGTAGACGACACAACGCGAAGACTGCCGCGCGGCTGAATTTGCGAAGCGTTTTAGGAAGATCCGAGTGAAGTCAGCCGTCCTTGCCTGCATGTTCTGCGGTCTCGCCTGGGGCGGCCACGCTGTAGCGCAGACGATTCCGCGTCTGCCGCCCCCGGGTGATGTCGCCCCCCTGCTATCCGCGGGCCCGGCGCCGGCCAGGATGAAGGACGCCTTCACCTTCGCCGCGGCCGGCGACTTGATCATATCTGCGCCCATGGCGGACGAAAACGTCGCTGGCCTGCGGGACACCTGGCGCCTGCTGCGCGGTGCGGACCTGGCCTTCGCCAATATGGAGACGCCGCCGGTCGACGCCTCGGGGACAGAAGTGTTCCCGAACGGCGACGCCCTCCTGCGGGGCCCCGCAACCCTGGCCGCCGACGCCCGCGCCATGGGCTTTGGACTTTTGTCCCTGGCGAACAACCACGCCGCCGACCTCGGCCCGGCCGCCGTCCTCAACACGCGAACGATTTTGCAGGCGACTGGGATCGCCGTGGCCGGAAGCGGCCCCACGCTGGAGGAGGCTCGAGCGCCGGGCGTGGCGTCCACGCCAAAGGGACGTGTGGCGCTGGTCGCGACCGCCTCGACGTTCAAGCCCAATTCGATGGCCCAGGATGCGCAGCCGGACTGGCCCAACCGACCGGGACTGAGCGTCCTGCACGTCAAGCAGGTCTCGATCGTCTCGGAAGCCGAGATGGCCGCACTTCGTCCGATCGCCATCCGGCAAAGCTACGGCCGCTACCTTCCGCCGCGGGCGGACGCGAGCGAGATCACTCTCAATGGCGCAACATACCGGGTGGGCCCGAAGCCCGGCGTGGCCTGGGAGATGAACCCCTACGACCGCTTCGCCCTGCTCAAGGCGGTAAGCGACGCACGCCGTTCAGCGGACATGGTGGTGTTCGCCATCCATGCCCATGAAAGCGACTCCGGCATCGACGACGACAATCCAAAGCCGGCCGACTTCCTGCCAAGGCTCTTCCATGACGCCGTCGATGCCGGGGCGGACGTCGTGGTGGGGGGCGGTCCGCACACCAATCGCGGCGTCGAAATCTACAAGGGCAAGCCGATCTTCTACGGGATGGGCCTCTTCACGATGACGGGGAAGGCCTACTTTTCGCAGGAGGCGCAGATCGAGATCCCGGCGGACACGCCAACGGCGGGCTCTTCCGACCCGAAGCTTGGCGCCCCGATCGGCCATCCACGCGAATGGCTGGAGAGCATGGTCGCTCTCAGCGACTTTGAGAATGGCCGGCTGATGCGCGTGCGCATCTATCCGTTGACGCTGAAAGCGGACGCCGACCCCGCCAAGCGCGGCCGGCCGATCATCGCCCAAGGCGGCGAGGCCGTCCGACTTCTGAAGCTCCTACAACGCGACTCTCAACAGTTCGGCACCCGTATCGACATCGTAAACGGCGTCGGACTGATCGAGCTTGCGTCGCAACCGCATTAGGCGGAGCCGCCTCCGGGACAATTTGAACAATGGCGACAATTCGATCGACAATGACGGCGGCTGTGGCGATCTGCGCGGCGTTCCTCGTCGCGACCTGTCCGACGCGCGTCCAGAGCCAGCCGGCGCCGCCGGCTTCAAACGCAGTCTCAAGCTGGCCTGCGTTGCGCGATGTCGCGCGCGACGGTCCGCGGCGATTTGTTACGGACCACGCCGGTGTGTTCCACGGCCGGCGCCTGCGCTACCGCGCGACCGTGGAGGAGACGATCCTGTCTGGTGCGGGCGGCCGGCCAGCTTCCAGCATCTTCACCACCAGCTACGTCCTGACCGACGCCGGCTCGTCACCGCTCCGGCCCGTGATCTTCGTCTATAACGGCGGGCCGGGGGGTGCATCGAACTTCCTCCACCTCGGGGGCCTCGGCCCCGTGCGCATGTCGAGCCTCACCGTGGCCGCCCAGGCCGATCCGACGATTCGCCTGGTCCCGAACACCGCGTCAGTTCTCGCTGACGCCGACCTCGTCTTCATCGACCCGCCTGAAACCGGCTGGGGGCGCCCCTTGGCAGGCGCCGATCCAAAAACCTTTCGGGGGATCGACGCCGACTCTTACGCTGTCGGTCAGTTCATTCTGCACTGGCTGATCCGCAACCGGCGCCTCGACTCTCCGAAGTACCTCGCCGGCGAGAGCTATGGTGGCCACCGCTCGATCGCCCTCGCCCGAGACCTTCCCCGGGCAACGCCGAAGGTGACGTTCGATGGCATCATTCTCATCACGCCGGGCTTGACCTACAACGGCCCCAACTCTGCGGTGATGCGGAACCTTCCGGATCCGTTGCAGGGCATCGGCCGCATCCAGGATGCAGCCGCCTTGGCGTGGTATCACGGCAAGGTCGACAACAAGAGCCAGACGCTCGCCGACGCCATTGGCAAGGCCCGAGCATTCTCCACCGGCGAGTACGCCAGCGCCATGCTGGCCGGGAACCAGCTGGCGGCCGACTCACGGCGCCATATCGCGCAGCGCCTGTCTGAATTGACCGGTCTCTCGTCCGAATATTTTCTGCAGAACGGCCTGCGCATCGGCGACCTGCGCCGCGACCTGCTCAAGGATCGAGGCTTGGTCCTCGACCAGTTCGACGGTCGGGACGCCGCTCCGGCGACCGAGGCGCCAGCAAACGACCGCGAGCGCGATTTCGACGCCGCCTTCCGCGGCGTCACCGAAAATATGACCGCATATGCTGCTCGCGACTTAGGCGTCAAAGGCTTGGAGCGATACCGCACCATCGTGCCGGATCCTTATGGATTTGAGGAAACTTGGCAGTATTTCAAGGCTCCAGCGGACGGCATGGATCGCCTGCTGGGCGAGGTGATGACCAGCCAGCCCAAGCTGCGCTTGCTGGCGCCTCTGGGCCTGTTCGACACCACGGGGTCCGCGGGAGGCACCGAATCCCAGCTGGCCAGGTTGCCCGTCCCGGCCGAGCGCATCGCCGTGACCTACTATCCAGCGGGGCACATGCCCTACGCTTCCCTGGAGGGCATGCGGCAGCTGAACGCGGATATCGGCGCCTTCGTCACCGGCAAGCCTGTGTCGCAACGTGTGGTCCCGCAGCTGGCCCCCGCCCCGCCGTCCAGGTGAGCGCCCGGCGCAATTCCGGAGCCGGCCTGCCTCAGCGGGGCGTCGGCGTGCGTTCCGCTGTGCGTCGACATGCGGACGCTGGCGACGTTGACTGGGCAGCCGGGGCCATAGGTCCAGTGCGGTTCGGCGTCGAAGGCCGTGTCGCCCGGCCAGGCCGGTAGTCCCGGGCGCAAGGGCTGCGAAATGTCCCAGAGCTTCATAGGCGGGTTCGCACGCTGACCAACTCAGGGAAGAACCGCTGCTCGATCACCTTGGCGAGGTAGCTCACGCCGGAGGTGCCGCCGGTGCCGGACGCGCAAAATGCGCCTCGACCTCACCACTTGTAGGCCACGCTCGCGCCGAAGGTGCGGGGCGTGATGAAGTAGCCGTTGAGCGCGCTCACGACGCCCTGGCGGTCGTCCACCCTTTGCAGGCCACGAGTGTCGGTGGCGTTGCGGACATAGACGCTGAAAGTGATGTCCTTGTAGTCGAGGGCGGCGTTCAGATCGACTTGGTTGTACGCGGGGATCATGAGCGTGCCCTGCCGCGACGAAGGCGCGGCCGTCGAGCGCAAGGCCGAGTTCCGGGAGCCGACGTGGCTGAAATCGCCGCCCAAGGTGAGCTCCATGTCCTTGGGAAGCACGATCCTCTTTTCGACCGAGAGGTTCGCGGCAAACTTCGGGGTGTAGGGAAGCTCCGTGCCCGACGGACCGATCAGCCCGGCGCCGCCGGGAGGCGGCGGCGGCACGTCTTCGGTGAGGACCGCCTCGGTCGCGGCGAGATTGGCCCCGAACGTCCAGCCGTCGCCGGGCGCGAACTGCAGCCCGAGTTCCGCGCCTCGGCTGCGCGCGGTGCCGCCGTTCGTCTCGAAGGAGATGGCCAAGCTGTTGGAGGCCTGAAGCTGGATATCCTTCCAGTTGATCCAGAAGAGCGCGGCGTCGAAGGTCAGCTTGCCGTCAAGCAGGCGCCCCTTCGCGCCCAGTTCGTAGTTGATGACCTTGTCGGGCCCGAAGGTCGCCGGGACGTCGGCGAAGGCCGTGTTCGGCCCGCCAGACCGGTAGCCCGTCGCGATCCGGGCATAGGCCATCAGATTCTCGGAAAACCTGTACCGCGGCGTCACCAGCCAGGTGAAGGCATGATCGTTGCTCTTCTCGGTGTCGCCGATCGCCGTCGGACCGAAAACGTCGGCGGCGGCGTTAGGCGTGATCGTGTCCGAGCGGAACTTCTGCCAGTTCTTGGCGTAGCGGCCGCCGACCTGGACATCGAACTTGTCCGTGACGTGGTAGGTCAGGTCGCCGAAGATGGCGCCCTCGGCATAGGCGTTGGGAAGCGGGAAGCTCGCGACAGGAGCGAACAGGCCACCGGTCGGACCATGCACGGTCAAGTCCTGATCGGTGTTTGAATCTTCCTTGGTGTAGAAGCCGCCGACGAGCCATTCGAAGGGCCCCTTGCCGGACGACGCGAGGCGGACTTCCTGGGTGAACTTGCTCGTCTCGCTGGCGTTGACCAGCCGAACCGTGGAGCCGGCCGGCGCACCCGGGTAGATCAATGGGAAGACGAAGGAGAATGTCGTCGTCAGGTCCTGGTCAGAGGCGTTCGCGCTCTTGCCCCAGGCCGAGATCGAGGAGAGCTTCGCCCAGCCGAGTTCGAGATCGCCCCGGACTTGGCTGAGCTTGAACTCGGTGTGGCTGGTCTGGGGGGCCGTGACGGTCACGAAGTCGCCGAACAGCGGACTATAGTCCGTCGGGTGCAGACGAATCCGGTTGTCGCCCGCGCCGTCGGCGTGTTGCTCCATGTGCGACACGTTGATGGTGAAGTTGTCGGTCACTTGCGCCAAGCCCGCGACGCGGAAGCCTTCGGTCCGAAGGGTGTTGCTGTTCTTGAAGTGCGCGCCCTGATATGTGCTCGTGATGTAGGCGGGGTCGTCGCGGCGGAAGCCGCTGAAGCGCAACGCCAGGCGGTCCTGGATGATCGGCACATTCATGGACAGGCGCCCGGCCCAACCGTCGCCGCCGCCGTCGGCGTGACTGCCTTCGATCTGGGCGCGGCCCGAGAAGGTCGTCGTGCTCGGCGTCGTCGTGATCAGCTTGATCAAGCCGCCGAGGCTCGCGGCGCCATAGAGGGTGCCCTGCGGCCCCTTCAACACCTCGATCTGGGACAGATCCGCTGGATCCAGGTCCGGGAAGACCGGCTGCGCCAGAGGGATGTTCGAGCCAAAGGGAACGTCGTCGACGGTGACGGCCACGGAGGGGCCCACCCCGCCGCCCGTACTGAGACCGCGGATCGAGATCAGGTTCATCTGCGTTCCGGCGGCGCTGGATCCGGCGACATTGAGGCCTGGAACACGGCGCGAATAATCGGCGATGGTGACCAGGTTCTGCTGAACGAGGCTTTGCGCAGGGAGCGCAGAGACCGCCACCGGCACGTCGAGGAGACGCTCGCTGCGCTTCTGCGCGGTGACAACCACCTCGCCCAGAATCGTCTCGCCGGCCGCGGGTAACTGTGCGGCGGCGCCCTGGGCATGAGCGCCAGTGCTCAGGACGGCGGTCGCGGCCACGCCGGCGAGAAGCTGCAACGTCCAGTTTGTTGGCTTGATCACTCGATCCCCCGAATGCGTATGAATTCCGTGACCTCAAGGGAGAAGGTGCCTTCGCGCACAGGTCAATACACTTCTGTCTTCTAGGCTTCGCGGGAATGCCGCTGCGATGAAATAATCACACAGTCAGGCGCACGCGCCGCACGAGCAGGCGCGCAGTTCACGGTCCGGTTGTGGGAATGCCTTGAGATGAGCGGCTCGCGCGGCGCGCTCCACGCTGATCTCCGGACTCGCTATCCCGTCGGCCAAGGTCGAAATCGACGCGATCGCGCGCCGCCCCGCGTCTCAGCGGCTCAGCCCATCCCGGCTCGCCCATAGGATCGTCGGAGCGGCGCGCCTACCGCGCGGCCGGCGCGAGCGAGGCCATTTCCGACAGGTAGGTCGCCGTGAACCATGCGCTCCAGGGCTCGAGATCGGTATAGGGGCCTGGCCTGTAGGCGCTCGACCGGACGCCAGCGGCGTTTTCCTCGACGATGCCTTTGTCCTGGCTGGTCGTGGCCTCCCACAACCAGCAGACCCGCTCGACGTCGATGTCCTCAGCGGCCTCGTCGACCAGCCAGGTCATCACCGTATCGGTCAGGTCGACCGCCCTCGGCATGATCTGGAACAAGACGGCGTAGTCGTTGAGGCCGCCGACGAACGACAGTCTGCCAAAACGAATCGCCGTTTCGCCGCCATCATACTCGGTGAAGTCCCCCATCAGCGGCGCGACGGGCCGTCCGTCGCTGGACTGGGTCACCCGTCCGTCACCGAGCGGCGTGCGGCTGACGCCATAGGCCGGCGCATCGAGCCCGCCGGGCTCCCAGATCTTGGTGTTGAACGCCCGGTCCGGTCCCCGTGCCAGCCAAGCCTCCACTTCCGCGCGGTACTGCGCCGCGCGCTCCGGATCCCGGGCGCCCAATATCGCCACGTGACCGTTCGCAGCCGTGTATTCCGGATGCGCGGGGCGACAATGGTAGCACTCGAGGAAGTTCTCCATCACCAGCTTCCAATTCGCATGGGTCGGATAGCTTCGCCGTTCGAGAACGCGGGCCCGCGAGATCCCGTGGCGCCGCAGGGCCGGAGAGATGGCGTTCAGCGCGGGAGTGGGATCGGGAAGGCGCTCGGCGTCCAGTCCACAGAAGATCACGCCGTCTTGCACTCGGATCGGAACTGGCCGCAGCCCCAGCGCATCGGGATCCACCCCCGCCGGGACCTCTCCCCGCGACTGCAGCTCGCCAGTCAGGCGGAACGACCAGGCATGATACGGGCACACCAGCAGCTTCGCATGCCCGTCCGACTTGCAGATTCGCGAGCCGCGATGGGTGCAGACGTTGAAGAAGGCGCGGAAGTCGTCGTCGCCCGCCCTGACGATCAGCACGTCTTCGTCGAACAGCGGCCGGACGATATGGGCGCCTTTGCGGGGGAGTTCCGCTACGTGCGCCATCAACATCCATTGCCGGGGGAACCAGACCTGCCGCTCAAGCTCGAAGATCGCCGGATCGGTATAGAGCGGCTGCTCGAGCGACCATCCGGGACGCTGCGCCCCGAACCTGCTCCACAGATCCATGTCCTTGCCTCCTTGCGGATTCCGCCGGGCGACTGTTGCGCGCCGGCGGCCTTCGTCGCAAACATGGATTTGTGAACCATCGATCACAAAAAGGCATCGACGGCGGACGCTCGGTCAAGCGCGCCCTCCCCCATCTCAATGCGCTGGTGGCGTTGGAAGCGGCCGTGCGGCATGCGAGCTTCACAGCGGCTGCGGCCGAGTTGCACGTCGCCCCGTCGGCGGTGAGCCGGCACATTGCGACCCTCGAGCAGCACACGGGACTGGAGCTCTTCGCACGCAGGGGCAACCGAGTTCAGCCGAGCCAGGCGGGCGCCCGGCTCGGCCAGGCCGTCGCCGCGGGCCTGGGCGCGATCGTCGAGACGCTGGATCAGCTGACGGTCCGCGGCCGCACGCTGTTGATCGGCTGCAGCCACGAGGTCGCCCAGGCCTGGCTCATGCCGCGCTTTCCGCTCATCGTGGAGCATACGCCCGGCCGGCAGGTGCAGCTTCTGGCGTCGACGGACTACGAACTGTTCGATCGCTCGGGCGTGGAGATCTCGATCCGCTTCGGCCGCCCGCAGGATTGGCCCGGCTCGACCGCCTTGCTGCTGCAGCCCGGGATCTGGTTCCCGGTCTGTGCGCCGGCGCTCCTCGAGCAGCAACCGCAGTTGCGCGGCGGTCACCCGGACGCTCTCAGGGGGGCGCCCCTCCTGCACCTGGAGGAGCGCGAGCCTAAGCCCTATGGTTGGGCGGACTGGCTCGGTGTGCAGGAGCCGCTCGCTGGCCCGATTTTCTCCAGTCACCTGGCGGTTCTCCACGAGGCCCTCGCCGGTCGCGGCGTGGCGCTGGCCTGGGCCGGCTTCGTGGAATCCTATCTCGCGACCGGACAGCTCGTGCGGTTGTCGGACGAGCAGCGGACCGCCGATGAGGGCTTCTACATCGTCATGCCGAACGCCTCGGCTGAAGCGCTCACGCCGCTCGCGCAAGCCCTGGTCGGCAGCGCGAATGGCGCGCAAGACCTTCTCGCCTGAGCGTCAGCCGACTTCCGCCCCCGAACGCACCAGGTCCTGCGCAAGGGTCCGAGCGGCGACGAAGTAGTGGAAGGCGCCCCAAAGGCCCGTGAAGCCGCAGCCGATCAGAACAAGGCGAAGGGCCTCGGACGGATGGGCGATACGTGGCGCGACGGCATCGGAGAGCGCGCCGATCAGCGTCGGCGCCACGACCAGATTGGCGACGTTGCAGGTGAAGACGACCAGGGCGCAAACCTGCGCGCGCATGGGCGGTGGGACCAGGTTCTGGCAGAGCGCCATGGTCGGGCCGATGTAGAGATAGGTCATCGGCACGAACAACCAGAGCATCAGCTTCGTCGCGCCCAAGTCGGGGACCACATAGGCGAGGATCGAAGGGATGACCGGAACCACGGTGGCGATGGCGATGAACCACACCTGCCAGCGCGGCTTGCGGGCGGCCATGGCCGCGCAGGCCCAGGCGGTGGCGAGCGTCACGAGCGTGCCGCCCACGCCGTGCATGGCCCCCAGCACCGCGCCGCTCTCACCGACGGAGAGCCCGTGGGAACGCACGAGAAAGGCCGGCGTCCACCAGACCAGGCCCCAGCCCCAGAAGGTCACCAGGGTTGCGCCGGCCAGCACATGCACCAAAGACCGCTGCGTCAGGATGAACCGCAGCGTCCGGACGAGGCCGGAGGGCTCCGCCGCGCCATGTGCGTCGAGTTCGCCGCGGCGGGGCTCGCGCAGCGTGATCAGGGTGGCGAGCGCGACCGGCAGGCCGAGTGCGCCGAAGATGACGAGGGTCGCGCGCCAGCCCTGGGAATCACTCAAGTGCCCGCCCAGGCTGGAGCCGAGCGCCGCGCCCGCGGACGCCCCTACGGCATAGAGCGACAAGGCGAAGCCGCGCTGCCGCGGCGGGAATTTATCGGTCAGGATGGCGTTGGAAGGCGGCGTGCCGCCCGCTTCCCCGATACCAACGCCGATGCGCGCGGCGAACAGCTGCCAGAAGTTGGTCGCGAGTCCGCACAGCATGGTCAAAGCCGACCAGCCCGCGACGGCGACGACGATCATCCGCTTGCGGTTGGTGCGGTCCGCGAGCGCGCCGAGCGGCATGCCTGCCGCCACGTAGAAAATGGCCATGGCCGTGCCGGTCAGCATGCCGACCGCGGCGTCCGACAGCTGGAAGCTCGCCTTGATCGGCTCGATCAGGGTGGACACCACGTATCGGTCGGCGATGTTGATCGCATAGACACAAGTCAGCAGAAACAGGACGTACCACCGATCACGCGCCAGGCGCGCGGACGACGCCTCCGCCGTTTCGCGATCCGTTATCGCCACCATCGTCCTCGGACCTTCCTCCGCCCGTTCACCCTCCGCTGGTTAGCCGCGGAGTTTCGGCCCGTCGCCCTCAGGCGATGGCTTGCCAGTGCGACATCAGTGCACGATACAGATCTGTACGCCAACTCTTTCATTGCGCAGTTCGGCGCCGCAATTCTGGGCAGGACACGAGGCGACCTTAGCGGCGGGCGGCGCGGGGCCGCTTGACAAGACACTTCTGTATCGTCAGCACTCGCCGAAGAGTAGCTCGCGCCGAGAAGCGCAAGTCCGCCGGCCGGGCCGGCCCAGGGAGCGAGGCAGGATGAAGTCTCATTGTCGTGTGGCCGTGATCGGCGGCGGCGTCGTCGGTTGCAGCGTGCTCTATCACCTCACCAAGCTCGGGTGGACCGACGTGGTCCTGATCGAGCGGAAGGAGCTCACCGCGGGATCGAGCTGGCACGCAGCCGGCGGCTTCCACGCGATCAACAGCGATCCGGGCATCGCGCGCCTGCAGTCCTACACCATCGAGCTCTACAAGGAGATCGAGGAGCTCTCCGAGCAGAACGTCGGCATGCACATGACCGGCGGCCTGAACATCGCCGCGACGCCCGAGCGGTGGGACATGCTGCGGGCCGATTTCGCCCGCCATCCCGTGCTGGGTCTGGAGACGCATCTGATCGGGCCGGCGGAGATCAAGGCGCTTTGCCCGCTGATCGACGTCACCGGCGTCTACGGCGCGATCTACGACACCCACGAGGGCCACGTCGACCCGTCCGGGGTGACCCACGCCTACGCCAAGGCCGCGCGGAAGAACGGGGCGGAGGTCTATCGCCACACGCGCGTGATGGACCTGAAGCCGACGGGCCGGGGCAGCTGGCGGGTGATCACCGACCATGGCGAAATCGAAGCCGAACACGTCGTCAACGCCGGCGGGCTCTGGGCCCGGGAACTGGGCGCGCTCGTGGGGATCAAGCTGCCGCTCATCCCCATGGAGCACCATTACCTGCTCACCGACGAGATCCCCGAGGTCGTCGCGCTCGGCAAGGAGCTGCCCCTGGTGGTCGATCTGGACGCCGAAATCTACATGCGCCAGGAGCGCAAGGGCATGCTCGTCGGGGTCTATGAGCACGAGGCCACGCCGTGGGCGCTGAACGGGACCCCGTGGGAATACGGCGAGACCGAACTCCTGCCGCCCCGGCTCGAGCGCATCTCCGAGGCCCTGATCAAGGGCTATCAGCGCTTCCCCGCCGTGGCCGGCGCCGGCATCCGCCGCGTCGTCAACGGGCCTTTCACCTTCGCGCCCGACGGCAACCCCCTCGTGGGCCCAGTGCCTGGCGTGCCGAACTACTGGTCGGCCTGCGGCGTCATGGCCGGCTTCGCCCAGGGCGGCGGCGTCGGCCTGACCCTGGCGCAATGGATCATCGACGGCGAGCCCGAGGGCGAGGTGTTCGCCATGGATGTCGCCCGCTTCGGGCCCTACGCCAGCGAGACCTATGTGGTGGACAAGGCGCGCGAGTTCTACGCCAACCGCTTCCGGCTCATGTACCCGAACGAATACTGGCCGGCGGGCCGCCCCCACCAGACCGATGTTCTGTACGACACCCTCAAGGCTCAGAACGCGGTCTTCGGCGTGAGCTACGGGATGGAAGTGCCGCTCTATTTCGCGCCGGAGGGCGAGGAGCCGGTCGAGACGCCGACGTTCAAGCGGTCCAACGCCTTCCCCGTGGTGGCGGCGGAAATCCGCGCCGTGCAGAGCGGCGTCGGCGTCTTGGACACGAGCTCCTTCGCCAAGTACGAGGTGAGCGGCCCGGGCGCGGCGGCCGCGCTCGACCGTCTGCTGGCCAACAAGCTGCCAGCGGTCGGCCGGATCCGCCTGACGCCCCTGATGTCGGAGACCGGCCGCCTCATGGGCGACCTCACCGTGATGCGGCCGGCCGAAGACCGCTTCCTGATGTTCGGCTCGGGCTACCTGCAGGCTTGGCACGGTCGATGGTTTGACGAGCACCTGCAGCACGACGGCGTCAGCGTCCGCAACCTGACCGACGAACTCCAGGGCCTGGCCGTGGTCGGGCCGCGCGCGAGAGACCTTCTGCAGCAACTGACGCGCGCGGACCTCAGCGCCGCAGCCTTCCCCTTCATGCAGTTGCGCGAGATCGATATCGGCTTCGCCAAGGCTCTGGTTGCGCGTCTGTCGCTGAGCGGCGAGCTCACCTTCGAAATCTACACCCCGGCCAACCAGCTACGCTCCGTCTACGAGCGGATCATGCAGGTTGGTCATCCGCTCGGCATCGTGAACTTCGGGCTGCACGCCCTGCAATCGATGCGGCTCGAGAAGGGGATCGGCATCTGGTCGCGGGAATTCAGCCGCGACTACACGCCGGCGATGAGCGGCCTCGATCGGTTCGTCGCCTTGGACAAGCCGAACTTTATCGGCCGCACGGCCGCGCTGGCGGCCCGGGAGACCGGGCCGGCTCAGCGCCTGGCCACCTTCGTGGTCGACGCGGCCGACGCCGACGCCAGCGGTTACGAGCCGATCTGGCAGGACGGGCGGCGCGTCGGCTTCGTCACCTCCGGCGGCTACGGCCACCGCACTCAGCAGAGCATCGCGCTCGGCTATGTGGACTGCGATGCGCTCGAGAAGGGCGACGGTTTCGAGATCACGGTCTTCGGTGAAAAGCAGCCAGCCAAGCTGGCGTTGGAGGCGCTGTACGATCCCTCGAACCAGCTGATGCGCAGCTGATGTCGACCCCGCCCTCGGCCCGCCGGTCAGTCATCGTCGATGAGTTGAAGGTGGATGCCCGCGTGGGCGTGCACCAGAACGAGCGGCATGGCCTGCAGCCCCTCATCATCAGGATGGAGGTGGAGCTGGAGGGGGCGCCGATGAGATTGGTGGAAACGGTGGACTACGCCGAACTGGCGCACGCGGCCGCCGAACTCGGGCGACAGGACCATATCGATTTGATCGAGACCTACGCGGAGCAGCTCGCAGATCTTTGCCTCGTCCGACCGGCGGCGGTCGCAGCTTGCGTCGAGGTCCGCAAGCCGCGCGCCCTCGCCGCAGGCATGGCCGCGGTTCGCGTCGCCAAGCGCCGCGCACCGGCGCCGACATCTCCGTGCGAGTGAACCCATGTCCGGTCTCGAAGTCGCAGCGCCGATGAAGTCCCGCAAGTCTCTCGCGCTCGGCCGCCACGGCATGCTGGCGCTGCTCACCCTGGTGGTCACGGTCAACTACATCGATCGCTATGTGCTTTCCATCATGGTGGAGCCGATCCGCAAGGCCTTGGCGCTCACCGACAGCCAGATCGGCCTGCTCACTGGCGCCGGCTTCGCCCTGCTTTACACGACTCTCGCCATCCCGGTGGCGCGCTTGGCCGAACGCTATAGCCGGGTCGCGATTCTCACTCTGGCGGTGATCACCTGGAGCCTGGCCACCGCGAGCTGCGGCCTCGCCGCAACCTTCGCCCTGCTGTTCCTGGCGCGGGCGCTCGTCGGCCTCGGCGAAGCCGGGGCGGTGGCGCCCGCCATGTCGATGCTCTCCGACGTCTATCCGGTCCGCTCGCGGGGAACCGCCATGGCCGTGTTTGGCCTCGGCGGCGCGCTCGGCGGGGCCTTTGCGCCGCTGGTCGGCGGTTGGCTCGAGCCGCAGATCGGCTGGCGCCACACCTTCATGGTGATCGGCCTGGCAGGGTTGCCGCTCGCGCTGCTGCTCTGGATCTTGGTCGCGGAACCTGCGCGGGGCTACGCGGACGGGCTCCTGCCGAATGTCCGACCCTCCCTGCCATTCGGCGAGGCCGCCCGTAGGCTGATGCGCCGCCGCTCCTTCATCCTGCTGGTGCCGGCGCTCAGCCTGATGGCGCTCGGCGAGTACAGCATGATCCTCTGGATGCCGGCTTTCTTCAGCCGCGCGTTCAACCTCGGCGTCGCCGAGGTCGGCCACCAGATCGCGCTCTACCAGGGCGTCCCCTTCTTCATCGGCACGATCCTGGGGGGAGTCATTACCGACCGCCTGTCCCGCCGCGACGTTCGCTGGATCGTATGGGTGCCGATGATCGGCGCGCTCCTCACCGCCCCGACCGTCCTGACCTTGTTCGGGATGCAGACCGCTTCGATGGCCTTTGCGCTGCTCATCCTCCCATCGCTCGTCAACGGTCTCTACATTGGCCCGTGCTACGCGGTCGTGCAGAATCTCTCGGCGGTCCATTCCAGGGCGACGGCCGCCGCCATACTCACCTTCTCCGTCAATCTGGTCGGCGCCGGCCTCGGGCCGTTCCTTCTTGGCGCTTTAAGCCAAGCCCTGAGCCGGCAATTCGGAGAACAGTCCCTGCGCTACGCCTTCTTCGCCCTCGTGCCGATCTATATCGGCGCGGCTGCGGTGTTCGCCCTGATCTCGGTGCACATCAAGCGAGACCTGGCCGACGCGGAGGCTGATAGTCGCGCAACCTGAGCAGCTTGTCAGGACGCCTCCTCGACCTTGAGGCCTTTCGTAAATGGCTGGGATCCGGCGGTCGGCGACGCTTGAAAGCCAACTTTCACAAGTGGGCCAGTTGCTGAAGCGGTGCGCTCAAAAAGGGGTGCAAATTCGCTCAATCAGAACGCGCTCCATCATGCGCCTGCGGCAGACTGCTTTCATGAGCAAGCTTCCCTCGTCGACCGCGCCGCCGGCGCACGCCAACCCGGATTGGACGATTGACCAGGACTGGGCGAGCTACAGTCCTGCCGAGCACCGGATGTGGGATGCCCTGTTCGAGCGGCAGCTAGGGCTCCTGCCGGACCGGGCCGCACCGGCATTCATGGCCGGCGTCGACGTGCTGAAGATGTCCAGGCCGGGAATTCCGGATTTCGAGGAGCTTTCCGAGCGCCTGCAGAGGCTGACGGGCTGGCGCGTCGTCGCGGCGCCGGGTCTCGTGCCGGACGAGGACTTCTTCCGGCACCTGGCCAATCGGACGTTTGTCGCGGGACGGTTCATCCGCACGCCCGAGCAGATCGACTACCTGCAGGAACCTGACGTCTTCCACGATGTGTTCGGCCATGTGCCGCTGCTCGCCGACCCGGTCTTCGCAGACTACATGCAGGCCTATGGCGAAGGCGGGCTGCGGTCCCTGAGTTTCAATGCCATGCACCGGCTCGCGCGCCTCTACTGGTACACCGTGGAGTTCGGGCTCGTCCGGCACGGTGACGAGCTGAGGATCTACGGTGCAGGCATCGTCTCAAGCCGGGCGGAATCGATCTTCGCTCTTGACGACCCTTCCCCGAACCGCATCGCGCTCGACCTGAAGCGGGTGATGCGCACGCGGTATCGGATCGACGATTTTCAGCAGACCTATTTTGTGATCGATAGCTTCGAGGACCTGCTGCAGCAGACGCTTCAGACCGATTTCGGACCGCTCTACGACGAGATCGATTGCGCCGAGGACATCGACGTGGGCGCCGTGCTTCCCGCCGATCGGGTGCTCCATGTGGGCAGCCAGACCTATGCACGCTCGCGGCCACAGAGGGCCTCGGTCGCCAGCGACTTCGTCGCGTGAAACAGCCTTCCCCTCCCCTCCCGCGCCTGAGCGCGACGCCCGTCGGCGTGCGCCTGGGCGCTCTGGAGCTGGTCCGCGACGGCCGAGCGGAGGTCGTGGACGGCGTCATGGTCACTAGGTCCGGGAACGCGGATGTCTGAAGCGCCGCCTGATCGCCTGAGCCAGGCGGAGGTCATCGCCAAACTCGGGGAACTCGCCGCGTGGACATTGCGTGACGACGGTCGCGCGATCTGCCGCACCTATAACTTCGCCACTTTCGTCGACGCGTTCGGCTTCATGGCCATGGCTGCGCTTTGCGCAGAACGCGCCGATCATCATCCCGAGTGGTTCAACGTCTACCGGCGCGTCGAGGTGACCTTGACCACGCATGACGTGGCTGGACTGTCCGAGCGGGACTTCCGTCTGGCGCGCGAGCTGGAGGCCTGCGCCAGCAGGCGGCTCTGAGGCGCTCGCACGATTCGACAGCAGTTCCGTCTGATCGCATCGTGCTTTGGGCGAACGGCGAGCCCCTAGCTGCAGCCTTCGTGCAGACCGGATCAGCGTCCGGCCAGGGCGCAGGACGCAGATGGGTCCGCTCCAGGCTTCAGCTCCCACTGCCAGGCGAGAACGCTTTCCCCGCGAGGCTTGTAGGAGACCGCGAAAGACCGACCCTGTCGCGAGATCTGCAACGTTAGCACCCCGTCCTGATCCCCTTGAAGATTATCCTGGGCGACGGGTTGGAGGATCTCATCCCCGTTCTGCAGCCCGGCGGAAGCTGCAGCCGAACCGGGCTCGAGGCCGCGAATGATCCGGAGCTGCTCAGTGAGCACCTTTGGTTCAAACCCGAGGTCATAGCGGCGCAGCGGCTTCTGGACACGCTGGAAGCAGGCCCCGAAAGCGTCGATCGCGGGCAGCGGCTGTCCCCCGGCCATCATGGCCCGCCAGTCGGCGACGCCCTGTTCGCCGAGCTCGCGGCGAAGGGCGCGCTCCCACGTCGCTGTCGTCAAAGGGTGGCCGGCGTCAATTTCAGCGCGCAGCTCGAGCATCAGGTCGTCAAGCGAACGGGCGCCTGGCTGGCCGCGCCGCAGACCAACAGGGCGACAGCGCGTTCGCCTCCGCGAGGCGCTCGCAAAAAAGCTGCGCCAACCGTCATGGCTCTTCCCTTCTTCACGTGTCGTTGCATCTGGCGCTCTCTCGAAGATCGCTTGTTTCGAGGATGCCCGCCTGGATCGCCGAGACCTTGCGGCGAAGCAGGACCGTGTGCTGCATCGCCGCGGACCGTGTCAGGCGAAGACGACGGTCTTGCCGCCGTTGCGCAAGATTCGATGCTGGACCTGGGCGGTGACCGCGCGCCCGAGAACCGCGCACTCGACCTCTTGGCCAAGCGCCACGAGCTGCTCCGGAGAGAAGGCATGGTCCACCGGGCGGACGTCCTGGGCGATGATCGGACCCTCGTCGAGGTCGGTCGTCACGTAGTGCGCCGTCGCCCCGATCATCTTGACCCCGCGCGCGTAGGCCTGGTGATAAGGGCGCGCGCCCTTGAAGCTCGGCAGGAAGCTGTGGTGGATGTTGATGCAGCGTCCGTCGAGGTGGGCGCAGAGCTCCGGCGACAGGATCTGCATGTACCGGGCGAGGACGACGAGATCGATCTTCAGCTCGTCAACCAGCGCCATGATCTGCGCCTCCTGCTGCGCCTTGGTGTCCTTGGCGACCGGCAGGTGATGGAACGGCAGGCCGTTCCATTCGACGAACGAGCGCATGTCCTCGTGGTTGGAAATCACCGCCGGGATGTCGATCGGCAGCAGACCCGACCGCCAGCGGTGCAGCAGGTCATTGAGACAATGGCCGAATTTTGAGACGGCGATCAGCACCCGCGGCCTGGCCGCGCAGTCATGCAGTTCCCAGTCCATCGCAAAGCGCTCGGCGAGCGGCGCGAAGCTCGCGCGCAGCGCGGAAATGTCCGGCGAAGCGCCGCCGTCCGCGCCGAAGACGACCCGCATGAAGAAGGTGTTCGTCGAGGAGTCGCAGAACTGGCTGGATTCGATGATCGTCTGCTGATGATCGGCGAGGTAGCCAGACACGGCGGCCACGATGCCGCGGCGCTCCGGGCAGCGCATCACGATGACGTACTGGGCGTTAATTGACGGCACTGAAGTCATCCTTCCTAGCGGTATTCGGCCGCGGCGGCGTCGAACCAGGCGATCAGGTGCGCGGCGTAACTGATGTCTGCGTAGAGGACGAAGCCGTCGCCTTGGGCGTCGGCCGGTCGGTCGATCAGGACGTGGATCTGCGCCAGGCGCGTCTGCGCGCAGGACCCGATGGGGAAGGCGCGCTCGTGCAGATCCACCGGCGCGCCCTTGGCCAGGAGATCTGCGGCCAAAGGCCCCGACAGTTCGAATGCAATCCGGCCGTCCGTCACGTCGGCGAGGTCGACGAGCGCCGTGGAGGCTGCGGCGACCCGATCCTGGTCAGGCAGATCGGCGCCGATGAGCATCCAGTCGCCCGGCGCAAGGGCCAGGACCCGTGGGCGGTCGCCGCCCGCCCGGTTGGAGATCCTGGGAAGCACGGCGCCGAGCACCGCTTCGAGGGCCGCGAGTTGCGCCTCCTCGGCGCCGCGGACGCGCAAGACGTACGTGCGGCGCGGGGACCTACGGCGGATGACGAGGCCCTTGAGGTCGAGCCGCCAATTCTCCTCAACCATTCAGCCGCTCCCCGCGCAGATCGTAAGCGCCGGGCGCGGTGATCGTCGCCTGCTGGGCGCCAGTCGGGGTGACGAGCGTGACGATCTCGCCGTGACGGCGAGCGCCCCCTTCCAGCATGCCGATTGCCACGGTCCGACCGAGATTGGGGCTCATCGCCGTCGAGGTGACGTAGCCCATGCTCCCGCGGCCACCGGTTGCGCGGACATGCGAACCGCTCGGCAGGGCCGCGTCGGGCTGAACGGGGGCAAATCCGACCAGCTGCAGCCGATCCGGCCGCTGGTTCTCGGGCAGGGTGAGCGACCGGCGACCCACGAAATCGCTCTTCTTCCTGAGGACGTGGCCAAAGCCCACGTCGAGCGGAGTGGTCGCGCCGTCGGTGTCGACGCCGACGTGCAGATAGCCCTTCTCGGTGCGCAGCAGGTCCCAGGCGTCGACGCCGACCGGCTGAAGTCCCATGCCCTCGCCGGCCTCCTGGAGCGCCTTCCAGAGCGCCGGTGTCTCGCTGGCGCGGACATTGATCTCGTAGGAGACCTCGCCGGTGTAGCTGACGCGGAGCACACGCGCCTTGCATGGGCCGACACGACCTTCGCGATAGGCCATGTGCGGGAAGGCTTCGGGCGATACGTCGAAGTCGACGCCAGCGCGGATCAACACGTCGCGCGCGCGCGGCCCGGTCAGGGTCGCCACGCCCCAGGCGGTCGTGAGCGGCGCGACGATCACCCGCAGGTCGACCCACTCGCACTGCAGCCACTCTTCGAGCCAGCCGGCGATCCGCCCCGCCCCGCCGCTCGTCGTGCAGACGAGGAACCGATCGTCGCTGAGCCTGACGACCACCCCATCGTCGATAATGACGCCAAGCTCGTTCAGCATCAGGCCGTAGCGGACCTGACCCTGCTTCAGCGTCGAGACGGTGTTGGCGTAGATCCGATCCAGGAACACCCCGGCGTCAGGTCCCACGACTTCGATCTTGCCGAGCGGAGAGCCTTCGAAGAGCCCGCAGGCCGCGCGGACCGTGCGGGCTTCCCGAGCCTCGGTCTGGCGCCGGGTTTCGCGACCTTGCGGATAGCCGCTGGGACGGGCCCAGCCGCCGTAGTCCTCGAAGTGCGCGCCCAATCGCTCGTGTTCGGCATGGCACGGCATGGTGCGAAGCGGCCGGAAGAGCTGGTCGCGATCGAGCCCCGCGAAGGCCGCAACGGGCGTAGGCGTGAAAGGTGGACGGTAGGTGGTCGTCCCGGTCTCGCCGACGCCGCGCCCAGTCAGGGCGGCCATGATCCCGATCGCATTGACGTTCGAGGTCTTGCCCTGGTCGGGCGCCATGCCGAGCGTGGTGTAACGCTTCAGATGCTCGATGGAGATGAAGCTCTCGTCGTGCGCCAGCCGCACGTCGTCCGCCGTCACGTCATTCTGGAAATCGACGAACGCCTTGCAGTTTGCGCGCACGTTCCAGACCGCCCGCATGGGGACTTGGCGCCGCGCTCGCGCGGCGCAGGGCGCGGCGGTCTTGGACGGATAGCCTACGGCGGCCGCAGCTTCCGCTCCGGCGGCATGGCCCTCTTCGAGCGCAGCCGCCAGGCTGAAACGCCCGGCGCAGGCGCCCACCGAGCGCTCCATCTGCACGGAGCCATTGGGGACGAAGCACGCCGTGGCCTCCTCGAAGCGAAGGCGCCCGCCGGACTGGCTGAACAGATGCACCGCGGGATTGAAGCCGCCCGACATGGCGACGAGGTCGCAGTCGATCCAGCGCCGCCGGCCGTCGCGGGTGCGCACCTGAGCGGCGGTGACGCCGGAGGCGCCGCGGACCTTGACCACCTCCGCCCCACGGATGGCGTCGATCCCGCGTTCCGTCAGCGCCGCGACGAGATCGGTCGGCTGGACCTCACGCACATCGACCACGCCGCGGACCTGCGCGCCGGCGTCATGCATGCGCAGGGCGGTCTCGTAGGCGTCGTCGTTGTTTGTGAAGATGAGCGGTCGGCGCCCGGCGAGCACGCCGTAACGGGCGAGATATTGGCGGGCTGCGGACGCGAGCATCACGCCGGGCCGATCGTTGCCCGGGACGACGAGCGGTCGCTCCAGCGCTCCCGTGGCCAGGATCACGCGTTTCGCCCGGACCTGCCAAAGCCGGTATCGGACAGCGTCCGGCCGGGCTGCGCAGGCCGCGTCGTCGGCCACCTTTTCGGCGAGGACCACGAAATTATGGTCGTAGTAGCCGATCGCGGTCGTGCGCGTGAGGATGCGCGTTTCGGGAAGGTCGCCGAGCGCCTGCACGACGTTCGCGGCCCAATCCGACGCCGGAAGATCGTCGACGACCGCCGCATCGCCGAGCAGGGAGCAACCTGGCCGGACATCCTGTTCGACGAGCAGGACGCGTGCCCCACCTTCGCCCGCGGCGCGCGCCGCGGCGAGGCCGGCAGGACCTGCGCCAATGACCAGGACGTCACAATGCGCGTGGCGGGCCTCGTACCGGTCTGGATCGGCGTCGGCGGCGGCGCGCCCCAATCCTGCGGCCTTGCGGATCCACGGCTCGTAGAGCGTCCACCGGGGCCACATGAAGGTCTTGTAGTAGAAGCCTGCGGCGAGAAATTTCGCGGCCAGGCCGTTCAGAGCCAGAACGTCGAAGCGGGCGGTCGGCCAGCAGTTGACGGGTTGAGCCGCCAAGCCGTCGAAGAGCTCGACCTCCGTCGCCCGCACGTTCGGCGTGCTGCGAGCGCCCTCGCCCAGTTGGACGAGGACGTTGGGCTCTTCGACGCCGACGCCGAGCAGGCCGCGCGGCCGGTGATATTTGAACGACCGCCCGAGCACGCGCACGCCGTTGGCGAGCAGCGCCGAGGCGAGCGTGTCGCCTTCGAAGCCGTGATAGCTCCTGCCCTCGAACTGGAACGCCACCGGTCGCGCTGCGTCGATCAGCGCGCCCGCCATGGGACGTCGCTTCGGCTTCCCCGCGCTCACGACCGATCCGCCCGAGCCTGGCTGGCTTCGGTCATCAGATAGGTCTCGAGGATTTCGTGCGTCACGGTGTCCCGCGCGACGTTGAACCAGCGCCCGCAACCGAACGCGTGCACCCACCGCTCGCGGTGCGGTCCCTTGGGATTGAGCCGCTGGAAGAGGTAGGCGCTCCATTCGGCGTCGCTCACGGCCTCGGGCGGACCAGGTCGCCTGATGTGGCTTTGTCCGCCGCACCGGAATTCGGGCTCAGCGCGCGGCCCGCACCAAGGACAGGAAATCAACAGCACGATGAGCCTCTCAGTGCGCGATGCCGGAGGCCGCGGCCTCGTCGATCAGCGCGCCCGTCTGAAACCGGTCGAGCCCGAACGGCCGCGCGAGTGTATGCGGCTCGTCGGTCGCCAAGTGATGGGCCAGGACGGTCCCCCCGACCGGGATCGCCTTGAAGCCGCCGGTGCCCCAGCCGCAGTTCATGTAAAGCCCGGCCACCGGGGTGCGCCCGATGAGCGGACTGGAGTCGGGCGTCACGTCGACGATGCCGGCCCATTGCCGCGCCAGCCGAACCCGGCCGAACCGCGGGAATTGTTCGGCCAGGGCGCCGAGCACGCCTTGCGCCGTAGGCAGGTTTCCGCGCTGCGCATAGGAGGGATAGAGGTCAAGTCCCCCGCCGATCACCAGGCCCCCTTTGTCGGACTGACTGACGTAAATGCCGGTCGCCAGCGACAGGACGACCGTGTCGATGACGGGCTTCAGGGGCTCTGAGACGAAGGCTTGAAGCGCATAGCTGGTGACCGGCAGTCGGAAGCCGGCCTTCTCAGCGAGCACCGAGGAATGCCCGGCGACGGTCATCGCGGTTTTCGCCGCCTCGATCCGCCCACGGTTCGTCTGGACGCCGACGACGCGCCCGTCGGCCGCCCGCAGGAACTGCTCGACTTCGCAATTCTGGATCAGATCGACGCCCAGCCGGTCAGCTGCGCGGGCGTAACCCCACGCGACGGCGTCGTGACGCGCCGTACCAGCGCGCGGCTGACGCAAGCCGCCCCACACCGGGTAGCGGGCCTGGCTGGAGACATCGAGCGCCGGCACGAGCCTGGCGACCTGTTCCCGGGTCAGCATTTCAGCATCGACGCCATTGAGCTGCATCGCGCCCGCCCAGCGGGCCGCGGCTTCCATGTCGTGTCGACTGTGGGCCAGCGTGATCATTCCACGCGGGCTGAACATCACATTGTAGTTGAGGTCGAGGGACAGCCCTTCGTAGAGCTTCAGCGCGTAATCATAGAGGTCGGCGCTGGCCTTGTAATAGTAATTGGACCGCACGACGGTCGTATTTCGACCGGTGTTGCCGCCGCCCAGCCAACCCTTCTCTAGCACCGCGACGTTCCGCACCCCGTAGTTTTTCGCCAGGTAGTATGCGGTCGCCAGCCCGTGGCCGCCGCCGCCGACGATGACGACGTCGTAGCGGGCCTTGGGCTCAGGACTGCGCCACGCAGGCCCCCACCCGCGTTGGCCGGCCAGCCCGCGCTGAAAAATCTCCCAAGCCGAATAGCGCTTTCCCATCCGCCTGTCGTCAAGCCTCGATACAGAACTGTATTGTCTGCTCGACTTTGGAAGGATATGTCGCAAAGCGCAAGCCCAACCTACGCAGCTCAGCAGCCTGGGAGACCAGTAAAGATGACCGAGGCGGAACTGATCGACGGCCAAGCCACCGCAGCGAGGTTGCGGCAAGCGCTCAAGGAGGACGTTCAGGCTTTCGAGGCGATTTTTGGCGTCGCGCCGGGCCTAGCCGCCGTGCTCGTCGGCGAAGATCCGGCGAGCCGGATCTACGTGCGGCGGAAGGGCGAGCAGGCGCTCGAGGCGGGGCTGCAGTCGTTCACCTACAAACTGCCGGTCGAAACGACCCAGGCAGAGCTTCTCGAACTTATCGAGCGGCTCAATGCCGACGGGCGCGTTCACGGCATTCTCGTGCAGCTGCCGCTCCCGCAACACATCGACACACCGGAGGTCCTGAAGGCGATTCATCCAGACAAGGACGTCGACGGATTCCATGTCGTCAACGCAGGCCTCCTCGCGACCGGTCGGCCCGCGTTGACGCCCTGCACCCCGCTGGGTTGCCTCACCCTGTTGCGCGAGCGTTTCCCCTCGCTGCGGGGAAAGCGCGCCCTGGTGGTCGGTCGCTCGACGATCGTCGGTCGACCGATGGCGCAACTGCTGCTCAACGCCGATTGCACCGTCACCATCGCGCACCGCTACTCCGAGGATCTGCCCTTGCTCTGCGCGGAAGCCGACATCGTCGTCGCCGCCGTGGGCGTACCGGGGCTCATCCGCGGGGCCTGGCTGAAGCCCGGCTGCGTGGTGATCGACGTGGGCATCAACCGGGTTCCCGCGAACGATCCGGATCAGGCCGCGGCCGGCAAGTCGCGGATTGTCGGCGACGTCGCTTTCGAGGAAGCCCGGAAGGTCGCCGGCGCGATCACCCCGGTTCCTGGAGGCGTCGGGCCGATGACGATCGCCTGCCTGTTGCTCAATACGCTCAGTGCAGCGCGACGTCAGATGGAGCGGGCGCCGGTTCAGTCCGCGCTACGGCCGCTCGAAGCGGAGGGATGCGTCTGATCCCAGTCGAGGCCAGTGAGTGCGCGATAGTAATGTTCGAAGAGATCGTGTCGGCGCTCGGTGCTCTCGTTCAAACCGAGGGTGTAGTAGCCGACTTGGTGGAAGTAGAGGATCCGCGCCCGCACCAGAGCTTCGACCTCGGAATAGCCCGCCTCCCCAAAGAGGTCCTGGAAGGCCTGGATGCGGATGTCGTCCACTTCCTTGACGACAGCGGCGGCCTTCGCCGAGGTCGCCGCCCAGGCGCGCACGGCGGTGTCGAACATCGGGTCGAATTCTTCTTCGCGGATCCACAGCTCCGCAGCGTCCCGCAGCCGTTGCGCCGGCGTGCCGGGTCCCCTGATGACTTCCAGCATCGGGCTGGTGTTCACCCGACGCCATTCCTCCAGCAGCTTGGCCAGAAGGTCATCGCGGCTCTTGAAGCGCCAGTAGAACCCGCCGCGGGTGACGTTGCACTCGCGCGCCAGGCGATCGACTTTCAAGGCGCCAACACCATCACGGATCAGCATCCGGCGGGCCGCGTCGATCCAGTCCTGGGTCGACAATGTGTCACCGGGACCTGTGGATTCTGCGAGCGTTACGTCGTTCATCCCACTTCCCGCCCTTGCCCGCACCATTCCGCGATCGGTTCGGCCTGCGCTCCCAGACTAAGGTAGAGCGACAGCGCCAAGCAACCGCTCAGCCCACGGCCGGCCGGGGCGCCTGCGCTTCAGCGGCCTCGCCCGCGACCGCTCGGTTGCTCCCGCAATCGATCGCTGCTGCCCATACACCGATCAGCGGGCGCCGCACAAGACAGCACTGTATCGATGGCTGGCGGGATGTACACCCCCGGTACTCAGCGTCGAGCCAAAACGCGGGCCTTCGGTGAATCTCGTTCCGGCCCCTAGCCGGGCGCGATGCAGTTCCGTATCGTTGCCGACATGGCGAGCGCGTCACCACCCGGCCGCGGAGGCCTGAATGCTCAAGCACGAAGCAGACTGCCCCGCTTACGGCGACGCCGTCGCCGACATCTGCACCTGTGGAGCCCTCATGCGGTGGGCTCAGGAGAAGGAGACGCAAGAGACCCCTCCCCGGCGAGGAGAGGCCAAGATCGAGGCAGAATTCGCGGTCCAAGATATGGGCTGAGGGCGGCCCTGAGCTTCCTTGCAGGCGCTAGCGCGGGGTGGCGCGAACGAAGTCCCTGATATCGGCGGTCGTTTGCGCCGATATGGCCGGATTTACGCCGATTTCGTGGCCAGCCTCGTAGCGCTTCATCACGATGCGGCCCTTCGGCGCGCCGATGTGCGCCAGCTCGCCTTCCTGGGCGAGCACGGGAACCGCCATGTCGTAGTAGCCGGAGAGCAGCAGCAGCCTTGCGCCCTGTGTCGCGCGCAGGAATTTCCCGAGGTCCGGTCCGACATCGAGGCCGACGATATTACCCTCGAGGGAGCGGTCGCCGCTGTTCCAATTCCACGCGTCATTCACGTTGAGATCGACGCGTACATAGGGCCGCTCCGTGCGGACTCCGACCTCGTCCTTCAGGTATTTTGCGATCCAAGGGGACGTGATGATGTTGCCGCCATTCATTCCGAGCGACGGGTCGTCCTTGGCCCCGATGCGCGGCGAATCCGCCTGTTGCTTGGGCGGATCCCCCAACACCCGTGCATCCAGGCGTCCCACGACCCGCCCCGGAACCAAGGCCTCGAGAAACGCCTGCGATTGGAGCCTCAGGCCGGCTTGCGCGATCGTGGCGGCCGGTATGCCGATCAAATCGGAGATCTCCGTCGCGAGCCGGTCTCTCTCGCTCGCCGGCAAGAGGTCGCCCTGCTGAAGCGCCGAGGCGTAGGGGCCTTGAGCGAAGCGCCGCGCCGCCTCGTAGATCTCCACCGGTGTGCGGCCGCACGCGTCGACCCGGTGCTGCGCTACGGCGACGACGGCCATGGTCGGAAGGTTGTTGATGAAGGCCTGGTCGTCATCAATGCCGCCCGTCCAGTGCGGATCGGCGCTTACGGCGCTGAGGTCGCCGCGGACAGACGAGAGGTTGATGCCCGGAGAAATCAGGATTGCGCCGGCGACGTTGAGGCCCTTGAGGCGGCCGAGCACCTTGCCGATCCGGAAGCCCCCATAGCTCTCCCCGACGAGATAGATGGGTGACCGGGTGCGGCCGTGAGCCTCAAGCCACGCTCGGATGGCAACCTCGAATGCGCCCGCGTCGCCCTCCACGCCCCAGTAAGGCTTGCCGCCGCCTGGCCTGAGTTCGCCGGTGAAGCCCGTGCCGACGGCGTCGATGAACACGAGGTCCGCCAACTCGATCAGCGAGTCGGGATTGTCGACGAAGCGTCGCTCGCCTTTGCTGTCGGCAGGGGTGAGGAGGCGAGGCCCCAATCCGCCAAAGGCGAGCCCAAGAGATTGGCCGCCAGGCCCGCCGCCCCAGACGAACAGCACCGGCCGTCCCTCCGGTTGCGTTGCGTCACGACGCAAATAAGTGAGCGTCGACATCACAGCTTGGGGTTCACTGCCCGAGTCGCTTAACGGCACTTCCGTCCAGCTCGCCTGGAAGGGAATCACGCCTGTCCTGGTCTGCAGCGACCCCGTCGCCGAGGCGGGTGCGACCAGGGATGTCACCGGCGAGGCCGCGACGGCTGCGGGCCCCTGCAATACGACGAGAACGAAGCCAAAGGCTGCGGTGAGGAGCCGCCGACGAAGGTGCATGGTCGTTCCCCGATAGGACTTGTTCGCGGCGAGGCGATACAGTGCTGTCTGGCCAAATGTTTGCCGCGAAACCCGCCTCCCGTCCAGGGACAATACATAACTGTATTGACAAGATTGGGTGGCTCCCGCGAGATGCGCGCACCAGGCCGCAAGGCGGGCCGCGGAAGGGTCTTAAGATGAACGATTCAAGCCTGCGTCGCGGTTCGGAGCTCGTCGAAGCCGCGCTGGTGTGGGACGACCACTCAGGCTTTATGCCAGACCCCGCGGCGGACCTGAACAATCTGAACATCTGGCGCGACGCCGGCGTGAACTATCTCTCGATCAACGTCGGTTTCGACCTGATGTCGTGGACCAAGACGGTCGAGACCATTGCAACCTTCCGCAAATGGCTGACCGACCGGCCGCACGCCTATGCGGTCGTTGGGCGCGCCGCCGACATCCTGGAGGCCCGCAAGGCCGGCAGGTTCGCCGTGACGTTCGACCTCGAGGGCATGAACGCGCTGAATGGCCGCATCGAGATGGTGGAATTCTACCATCGCCTCGGCGTGAGGCAGATGTTGTTCGCCTACAATCGAAACAACCTCGCTGGCGGGGGGTGCCACGACGCCGACAGCGGACTCACGGGCTTCGGCCGCGAGGTCGTCGACGAGATGAACCGCCTGGGGATGTTCGTGGATCTGAGCCACGCCGGCGCTCGGACCGTGGACGACGTGCTGGAATACTCGGACAAGCCGGTCATCTTCTCGCATTCCAACGCCAAGAGCCGGCATGCTCATGGCCGTAATGTCGACGACGGCCTGCTGCGGGCCTGCGCCGAGCGCGGCGGCGTCATCGGGGCCGTGGGCGTGAGCCTGTTCCTCGGCCAGGGGCCCGCCACCGTCGAAGCGCTCGCCGACCACGTCGACCATCTGATCGGCGTCGCCGGCCCGGAGCATGTGGGCCTGGGCCTCGACTACGGCTTCGATGTGGACGTCGCGGACATCGACCAGCTCGTCGCCGACAATCCCGAATTCTGGCCGGTCGAAGAAGGGTACGGCCAGGCGCCGGTGTCGTTTGTCGCACCTGGCGGTTTGCGGGAGCTTTGCGCCATCTTGCTCGATCGCGGCCACCCTTAGAGCACCGTCCGCGGCGTGCTGGGCGAGAACTTCCTGCGCTTGGCGACCCGCGTCTGGGGATAGCCGGACGCCAACATTCTTCTGTCGGCCCGGGTCCAGCGAGCGGGCCCGACCTCCTCCATCAGAACCGAGGTTTCCCGTCTTGAACGCCCTTCGCGCACTGGCTCTGCGAAGCAGCATCACCGCAGCCCTCCTGGCAAGCGGGGCCGCTACGGCCATCGCCCAAGCGCCTGCGTCCGCGCCGCCGTCGCGATCGAGCTGGCCGGCGATCGCCTTGAGCGCGGTGGACGGCCCGCGCCGGTTTCAGACGGAGCATGAGGGCGTCTTCGGCGGAAAGACGATCCGGTACACGGCGCTGGTCAGCGAGACCATCGTGAAGAATGCTCAAGGCGCGCCAGCCGCCAGCGTCTTCACGACGAGCTTCATCGCCAGGGAGGTCCGGGATCCGGCCCACCGCCCCGTGATCTTCATCTACAACGGCGGGCCGGGCGGGGCGTCGGACGCCCTGATGTTCGGCGCGCTCGGGCCGAAGCGGATGGCGCGCTTCGACAGCGCCGCCCAGCGCGATCCGTCGGTGCCCCTGGAAGACAATTCCGACAGCCCGCTCGACGCCGCAGACCTGGTCTTCATCGATCCGCCGGAGACTGGATTTGGCCGGCCGCTCCCGGGCGCCGACAAGACCACCTTCCGCGGCAATGACGCCGACTCCTACGCCTGCGGTCAGATCATCCTGCGATGGCTGGCGGACCATGGCCGCATGGGCTCTCCGGTGTTCCTGGCCGGCGAAAGCTATGGTTCGCTGCGCAACGTGCTGCTCGCGCGCGACCTGAGCCAGGCGACACCCTCCGTCGAGGTCGCGGGCCTGATCATGATCTCGCAGGCCATCCGCTACAACGGCCCGGCCAGCATCGCCCCGCAACGCAATCGGAACATCATCGAATCCGTCAATCGGTTCCCCGATGCGGCGGCCTTCGCCTGGTACCACGGCAAGATCGACAACAAGGGCCAGACCCTCGCCCAGGCGATCGAGAAGGCTCGCCGCTTCGCCCGCACCGACTATGGAGAGGCCCTGATCCTCGGGAACCGACTCGACGCCCCCGGTCGCCAAAGGATCGCGGCGCGCATGGCGGAGCTGACGGGGCTGCCCGCGAGCTACTATCTGCAGCGCGATCTGCGGCCGGCGGACGTCCGTCACGACCTGCTTCGAAGCGAGGGCAAGCTGCTCGGCCAGTTCGACGGGCGAGAGACCGAGCCCGCGGCCGGGGCGCCGACGGACAGGGATCGCGACTGGACCGCGGCGGTGCGCGGCCTCACCGTGAACATGGAGCGCTACGCCGCCCGGGACCTGCAGGTGAAGGGCCTGGGCGGCTACGTCTCGGTCGTCCCTGACCCCTACGGCTTCGAGGACACCTGGAAATACATTCCGCCCGGCCGTCCCCTCCTCGATACGGTTCTGGCGGAACAGATGCAGGCCAATCCCAAGATGCGGCTGATGGCGCCTCAGGGCGTGTTCGACACAACCAGCTCGATGGGCTCCACCGTCTCCCTGTTCGCCCAGTTGGACATCCCCGCGGATCGTGTGGTGGTCACCTATTACCCCGGCGGCCACATGCTCTATTCCGATCCGGAGGGGCGCGAAGCGTTCACCAGCGACATCCGCGCCTTTGTAACGGGCAAGACGCCGTCGCACGTCGATCTTCCCGTCACCCATCCGGCGTCATGATCCGGCGGAGACAGACATGAGGATGCCGATCGAGATGATGCTCCGCAACGCGACACGCGGGCTCGGTGTGGCCGCAGCCGTGGCGCTGATGGTCGCCGCCGGCGTTCCCGCCGCCGCCCAGACCCGGGCTGCGGGCGCTCCGCCGGCCCCGCCCGCAGAGCCCGCGACGGTGCGGGACGGCTTCACGATCGCGGCCGGCGGAGATCTGCTGGGCTACTACGAGCCTGTGACGCCGCTCGCAGATCCTGATCTCCAGGCCGTGTCGAAGCTGTTCAAGAGCGCCGACATCGGCTTCGCGAACCGCGAGGGCAACGTCTTCGACCTGTCGACCTTCAAGGGCGCGCCCGGCGCCGAGACCGGCGGATTCGACCAGATGGGCGTCGGCGGCGGCCCGCTCGCAAGCGCGGCCACCGCTGCGGATATGAAGGCCTTCGGCCTGGGCATGCTGTCGCTGGCCAACAATCATGCGGGCGACTGGGGCCAGGATGGCGTGCTCGAGACGGAGTCCGTCCTGGACCAGGCTGGCCTCACCCATGCCGGAACCGGCTGGGGACGCGCGGCGGCGCGGGCGCCTGGCTTTGCGGTCACCCCCAGGGGACGGGTGGCCCTGATCGCCACCACGTCCACCTATCTTCCTGACCATGTCGCGGGTCCTGGAAATGGCGAACGGCGTCCGCGTCCCGGCGTCAGCGCCTTGCGCAACCAGCCCATCGCGCGCGTCAACGCCGAGGAGTTCCGTGCTCTGAGAGAGATCGCCACGCGCGAGGGCGTAAAGGTCGCCCCCGACGCGCAGGAAGTCGCGTTTGCGCCGAACTCCGTCATGTTCGACACCCAGCGCTTCCGGCTGTCGGAGACGCTGGGCCTCGACTACGAGGTGAACGCCGACGACCGGCGTGAAATCCTCGATGCGGTTCGCCGCGGCAAGAGCGACGCCGACTTCGCCGCCTTCTCGATTCACGCCCATGAAACCGCGAGCGGAGGTCAGGAGCATGAGGCGCCGCCGGAAAGCCTCACGCCGGCCCCCTTCCTGCAGCCGCTGTTCCACGCCGCCATCGATGCGGGCGCGGACATCGTGCTCACCCACGGGCCGCACACCCTTCGCGGCATCGAGATCTACAAGGGCAAACCGATCTTCTACGGCCTCGGCAGCCTCTTCTTCGATATCCGCATCCCGGGTTTCGACTGGCCGCCAGCCTGGTTCGACAGCGTGGTCGCCCTCAGCACCTACAAGGACGGCCGCGTGAGCGAGATCCGGCTCTATCCTGTCGTGTTGCGACGCGGCGGCCGAGATGCGCCTCGCGGCATCGCCGGCGCTCCGCGGCTCGCAAAAGGTGCGGACGCCAGGCGCATCCTCGCCGAACTGCAGCGACAGTCCGCGCCCTACGGCACCCAGATCCTTGTTCAGGGCTACATCGGGGTGATCAGACCGTCGCCGACGTTTTGACGGAAAGGCTGCCGCTCAAACGGGGATGGCGGTCGTATACTTCACCTGGCTGAGCGCAAAGGCTGAGGACGAGGTCGCGACGTTCGGGTGGCCCAGCAGTTCGCGCATCAGGAAGCGCTCGTAGTCGGACACGCCCTCGACCACGATCCGCAGGAGATAATCCCAGTCTCCAGACATGGAATAGCATTCCATCACCTCCGGACGCGCGACGATGAAGCGTTCGAAGTCTTCACGCTGCGTCCGCTCGTGCGACTTCATCCGCACCTGCAGCATGACGCTTACCCCGCGGCCGACTCGCTCCGGATCCACCAGCCGCACCGCGCCACGCAGCACGCCCACCTCCTCCAGCGCCTTGATCCTTCGCCAGCAGGAGGCGGGAGACGCGCCGACGCGCTCCGAGAGCTCGTTGCTGGCTTGGCTGGCGTTTTCCTGCAGGGCCCGCAGCAACCGACGGTCGATGTCATCCATGCGAACTGCACCCGCCAAAGCTCGCTCCTATGTCCTTGAGGAAATACGGGTAGACGCGCGCCGAGGATGGCCTGCGCCTAACGGTGCGTTTATCACCAAACACACGAAATGCGAGATGGTCCGTGGCGTAGACAACTACGAACGATAGAGACACTTCACTTCGTGGCCATCCACGAAAGAAATCGCTCGACCGCGAAGCTCGCAGACGGATCTCTGTCAATTAGCCGCCAGCGCGCGAAACGCTTCTTTCAGAAACATGGCCATTGCTGCGCAAATCATCTCACGAAGCGGCGCTTTCGCGCCCAAACTGAACAGCGGCTCTCAGGCTCCCTGGCTAGGGTGAAGCAGGCCCGCCGAAGGCGCGCCGCGCCTTCCGTCCCACGAGCCGCCGCATGTCCACCGTCGCCGCCGCGTTCGCCGCCTTGCGTCCGCAGGCTCCCGATCCGCTGCTGTCGCTGATCAAGCTTTTTCGCGACGATCCGCGCGCCGAGAAGCTGGATCTCGGCGTCGGCGTCTACCGCGACGAAGCGGGCGCGACCCCGGTGTTCCACGCGGTCAAGCAGGCGGAAGCCCTCCTGCTCTCCAGCCAACAGACCAAGTCCTACCTGGGTCCTGAGGGCGATCATGAATTCCTCGAGGTCTTGAAGCCGATCGTCTTCGGCGCGCGCGGCGCCGACGGGTTCTTCGCGGTGCAGACGCCTGGCGGCACAGGCGCGCTGCGCCTGGCCGCCGAGCTCGCCGCAGCGGGCCGGCCGGGCGCACGGATCTGGCTGGGCACGCCCAGCTGGCCGATCCACCGCAACATCTTCGAGGCTGCCGGTCTGCATGTCGAAACCTACCCCGTCTTCGATGCAGCCACTCAGCGGCTCCTCTTCGGCGCAATGGTCCAGGCGCTCGAGGGCGCTGCTCCGGGCGACATCGTCCTGATGCATGGCTGCTGCCACAATCCGACCGGGGCGGACCCGTCGGCTGAAGAGTGGCGCGTGATCGCCGATCTGCTCTCCCGTCGTGGCCTCGTGCCGCTCGTCGACCTCGCCTACCAGGGTCTGGGCGGCGGCCTCGCCGAAGACGCCGCCGGCCTTCGGCTGCTGGCCGACGCTTGCGACGAGATGATCGTCGCCTATTCGCTCGACAAGAACTTCGGCCTCTATCGCGAGCGCACGGGCGCGCTGTTCGTCCGCTCCTGCGACCACCACGAGCTCGTGCGCGCCAACCTCCTGCAGCTGGCGCGCTGTCTCTGGTCGATGCCGCCGGATCATGGCGCGGCCGTGGCCCGGATCATCCTGCAGGACGAGGCCCTGACCGGCCGCTGGCTCGCTGAACTGAGCGTCATGCGCAGACGGCTGCGGGAGGTCCGCGGGCTGCTGGGCGCCGCCATACCTGCGCTCGCCCCGCTGGCCGAACACAACGGCCTCTTCGCCCTGCTCCCGCTCCGACCCGATCAGGTCGAACGGCTCAGGTCTGAGCACGGCGTCTACATGGCCGGCTCCGGTCGCATCAACCTGGCCGGCCTGACCGCCGCGACGGCGCCGGCCTTCACCCAGGCTCTGAAGAGCTGCTTCGAAGAGACGCCCGTATGACCCTTGAGAACCCGCTCGGCCTCGACGGCTTCGCCTTCTGCGAGTTCACCTCGCCTGATCCGCTCGGCATGGGCGCTCAGTTCGAGCAACTCGGCTTCGTCCCGGCCGCCCGGCGGCCAGAGCGAGGGCTGACGCTCTACCGCCAGGGCCGCATCAACCTCGTCCTGAACGCCGGTGGCATCCAGGGCGCCGAGTTCCGCAAGCTGCACGGTCCGTCGGCGAACGGCATGGGCTTCCGCGTTGCGGACGCCGAAGCGGCCTACGCCATCGCCCTCGAGCGCGGCGCAAAACCCTTCGACGCCAAGACGACCGCGCTTCCCGGCGCCAAGTCGATCGAAGGCATCGGCGGCTCGGTGCTCTATCTGGTCGACAGCGATCCGTTCGCAGACTGGAAGGCAGTTCCGGGCTGGCAGGAAGCGTCCGCGCGCAACGGCGTCGGCCTCGACCTGCTCGACCACCTGACCCACAATGTCCGCCGCGGCCAGATGCGCACCTGGTCGAGCTTCTACAACAAGCTGTTCGGCTTCGAGGAGCAGAAGTACTTCGACATCAAGGGCCAGGCGACGGGCCTGTTCAGCCAGGCGATGATTGCTCCCGATCGGGCGATCCGTATCCCGCTCAACGAGAGCCAGGACGACAAGAGCCAGATCGAGGAATTCCTCCGCGAGTACAACGGCGAGGGCATCCAGCATTTGGCGCTGACGACCAACGACATCTACGCGACCGTCGAGAAGCTGCGCGCGCGCGGCGTGCGCCTGCAGGACACCAACGAGACCTACTACGATTTGGTCGACAAGCGCGTCCCCGGCCACGGCGAGGACCTCGCGCGCCTGAAGAAGAACCGGATCCTGATCGACGGCTCGGTCGGTGATGAAGGCATCCTGTTGCAGATCTTCACCGAGAACCTGTTCGGACCGATCTTCTTCGAGATCATCCAGCGCAAGGGCAACGTGGGCTTCGGCAACGGCAACTTCCAGGCGTTGTTCGAATCCATCGAGCTCGACCAGATCCGCCGCGGCGTGATCAAGGTCGCGGACTGAGCTGTCGCCCTCTGGAGGGTCAGAATGTCCATTCATCAGCCTGGGAGCGCCAATCCTTCGGACGTCGAGCCCGCCCTCGACCTGATCGGCTTCGGCAGCTACTTCGAGACCGAGGCCGTACCGGGCGCCCTGCCGGTCGGGCGCAATTCGCCCCAGTGCGCACCCTTCGGGCTCTACGCCGAACAGCTGTCCGGCTCAGCCTTCACCGCGCCGCGCAGTGAAAATCGTCGCAGCTGGCTCTACCGCATACGACCGAGCGCCAGCCATCCGCCGTTCCGGCGCTACGGCGGCGCTACGCTGGTGCGCTCCGGACCGTTCGAGGATGCGGCGCCCACGCCGAACCGGCTGCGCTGGCGCCCCGCGCCCCTGCCGCAAGAGCCCGTGGATTTCCTGGACGGCCTCGTGACCTACGCCGGCAACGGCGATGTCGCCGTCGGCGCGGGGTTTGCTATCCATCTCTACGCGATCAACCGTTCGATGGAGCGGCGGGTCCTGTTCTGCGCGGACGGGGAGCTCCTGATCGTGCCGCAGGAGGGCCGTCTGGAGATTCGCACCGAGTTGGGCCGAATACGGATCGGCCCCGAGCAAATCGCCGTGGTGCCGCGCGGGGTCCGTTTCGCCGTCCACCTGCCGAACGGGCCGGCCAGGGGATATGTCTGCGAGAACTACGGGGCGAGCTTCCGGCTGCCCGAGTTGGGGCCGATCGGCTCGAATGGGCTGGCCAATCCCCGGGACTTCCGGACGCCCGTCGCCTGGTTCGAGGACAGCGACGAGCCTGTCGAGCTGATCCAGAAGTTCCAGGGCGCATTCTGGGCCACGACGCTCGACCACTCGCCCTTCGATGTTGTGGCCTGGCACGGGAACCTTGCGCCCTACGCCTACGACCTGCGGCGCTTCAACGTCATCAACACGGTCAGCTTCGACCACCCCGATCCGTCGATCTTCACCGTCCTGACCTCGCCGTCGGACACGCCCGGGACCGCCAACTGCGACTTCGTGATCTTTCCGCCGCGCTGGATGGTGGCGGAGGACACCTTCCGGCCGCCCTGGTTCCACCGCAACGTGATGAGCGAGTTCATGGGGCTGGTCTACGGCGCCTACGACGCCAAGGAGGGCGGTTTCGCGCCCGGCGGCGCCTCGCTTCACAACCAGATGTCCGGACATGGCCCGGACCGCGCCAGCTACGAGAAAGCGATCTCGGGCGAGCTTCAGCCCCACAAGATCGAAGGAACAATGGCCTTCATGTTTGAAGGCCGCTCGGTCATCCGGCCCACGCCTTGGGCCTGCAGCTCCCCGCTGCTTCAGGCGGACTACGATTCGGTATGGGAAGGCTTTCGCAAGGCCCAGCTTCCACTATGAGCGCTCACCTCGACGAGACGCACGATCCGCTCCACAAGAGCTGGGTCGAGAGCGCCAACGATCACCCGCAGTTTCCGATCCAGAACCTGCCCTACGGCGTGTTCTCGCCACAGGGTGAGCCGCCGCGTGCTGGCTGCGCCATCGGCGAGCACATCGTAGATTTGGCGGGACTGGCCTACGAAGGAGCGCTGCCCGAGCGCGTCGCGACAGCGCTCGCCAGAGTGGAATTGAACCGTCTGATGGAGCTTCCGGCGGCCGACCGCCGCGCCTTGCGCAGGCGGCTCTCGCGACTGCTCAGCGACACGGATCACCGCGCCCTTGTGCAGCCGCATCTCCACGACTCAGCCGACTGCGAGATGCATCTGCCCGCACGGATTGGCGACTACACCGACTTCTATGTCGGCATCCATCACGCGACCAACATCGGCAGCCTGTTCCGGCCGGACGATCCGCTGCTGCCCAACTACAAGCACGTGCCGATCGGCTATCACGGCCGCGCCTCGTCGGTGCGCGTGTCCGGCGTCCCCGTCACCCGTCCCAACGGCCAGCGCAAGCCGCCGCAGGCCGAGGCCCCGACCTTTGGTCCCACCGGCCGGCTCGACTACGAGCTCGAGCTCGGCGTCTGGATCGGGCCGGGCAATGCGCTTGGCCAGCCCATTCCGATCGAGGAAGCCAATGATCACATCGCCGGCCTGTGCCTGCTGAACGACTGGTCGGCGCGCGACATCCAGGCCTGGGAATATCAGCCCCTTGGCCCCTTCCTCGCGAAAAATTTCCAGACCACCCTCTCGCCCTGGATCGTCACGGGCGAGGCGCTCGCACCCTACCGCACCTCGCAGCCGGCGCGGCCCGCCGGCGATCCGGCGCCGCTCGCCTATCTGTCAAGCGAGGCGGACCAGGCGTTCGGCGCCCTCGACATCCAGCTCGAGGTTTGGCTGTCCACCGCGCGTATGCGTGAGCAGGGCCTGGCGGAGTTCCGGCTGAGTTACGGGAACGCCCGCGACGCGATGTACTGGACGCTCGCGCAGATCGTCACCCACCATGCCTCGAACGGCTGCAATCTGACGCCAGGCGACCTTCTGGGGACGGGGACGCTATCGGGCGCGAAGCGCGCGTCGCTCGGCAGCCTGATGGAGCTCACGCGCAACGGAGCCGAACTCATCGAGCTGCCGTCCGGGGAGACCCGCGCCTTCCTCGAAGATGGCGACGAGGTTGCTCTGAGCGCATTCGCCGTCGCGCCCGGTCGCGCACGCATCGGTTTCGGTGAATGCCGCGCACGCGTCCTGCCGGCGCCGGCCGCCTGATGCTGCGGCTCCACGGATATTGGCGCTCGACGGCCAGTTACCGGGTGCGCATCGCCCTGAACCTGAAGGAGGTCCCTTACCTCCAGGCGACGCACGATCTCCGGAGGTCGGAAAACCGGGAGCCGGCGTATTTGGAGCTCGCCCCACAGGGCCTGGTTCCCGCGCTGGAGACCGAGGACGGCGTGATCACCCAGAGCCTGGCCATCCTCGAATGGCTCGAAGAGCGGTTTCCGGCGCCGGCGCTCCTCCCGAGCGACACCTTCAGCCGCAGCCTGGTGCGCAGCATGGCGCTCACGGTGGCCGCCGACATCCACCCGCTGAACAATCTGCGGGTGCTGAATACGCTGCGGATCGAGGCGGCTTTCGACGAACGCGAGACCAATGATTGGATCAGCCGCTGGATCATCAGCGGCTTTACGGCGCTTGAGCGGTTCGTGGCGCGCCATGGCGGGCGCTACGCCTTCGGCGATGCGCCGACCCTGGCGGACTGCCTGCTTGTGCCGCAGGTCTACTCCGCCCGCCGGTTCGGCGTCGACCTTGCGCCATTTCCGAAACTGGTCGCCGCCGCCGTCGCCGCCGAGGGGTTGCCCGCCGTCGAGGCCGCCCATCCCGACCGACAACCCGACGCCGATCGCTGATCCACCCTGCTCGTCCATCCCGCGAAGCGCCGGGCCGAAGCGTCGGCTTGGGGAATGCCCGCAACATCTCATCGAGGACACCAAGACCATGAAACTGAAGCTGGCCGCGGTCGCGGGGGGGCGCCGCGAGTTGGTCCGCCAGGTGGGCGCGGTCACTGCCTTTGACGCAAGCTCCAAGCAGCTGGCCGCCGACAAGCTCACCGAGTGCAACCAGTCGGCGCGCCGCTAACCCTCTACCCGCACCTCTCCCGCAGGCCGCGTACTCAAGGCGCGGCCTGCAACTGGCGACCTGCATCCCGGAAGTTCACCATGTGGCGTGTGAAATCGGTCGACGCGATCCTCGCGACAGCCGAACAGAAATCCCTGCATCGTTCCCTCGGGGCGACGCAGCTGACCCTGCTTGGTGTCGGCGCCGTCATCGGCACGGGAATCTTCGTCCTGACGTCCGAGGCCGCCCAGAAGGCCGGCCCGGCGATGATGATCTCGTTCATCATCGCCGCCCTCGTGTGCGGGGTGGCGGCGCTCTGCTACGCCGAACTCAGCGCGATGGTCCCGGTCGCGGGCTCCGCCTACACCTACACCTATGCCGTGATGGGCGAACTGCTGGCCTGGCTCGTCGGCTGGGCGCTGGTGCTCGAGTACGCTGTGGCCGCGAGCGCGGTGGCGGTCGGCTGGTCGGGCTATGTCGTCGGCCTGCTCGAGCACGCCTTGGGTCTAAGACTGTCAGAAGCGTTCGTGACCGGCCCCTACGCGGGCGGGCTCATCAATGTTCCCGCCGTGCTCATCACGGGCGCTATCACCGTCTTGCTGATGTTCGGCACCCGCGAAAGCGCGCGGATCAATGCCCTGCTCGTCGCGGTCAAGGTGGTGGCCTTGACCGCCTTCATCGTCCTGTCGGTCCCCGTCATGCGGGCCCAGAATTTCCACCCCTTCGCGCCCACGGGCTCGGCGGGCGTCGTGGGGGCCGCGGCCTCGATCTTCTTCGCCTACATCGGGTTCGATGCGGTCTCGACCGCCGCGGAGGAGACCCGCGATCCCCAGCGCAACCTGCCGATCGGCCTGGTCGGGTCGCTGCTGATCTGCACGATCTTCTATCTTCTGGTCGCCGCAGGCGCGATCGGGGCCTACGGGGCAGCGCCCATGCTCGACCTGTCGGGGCGTGCCTTGCCGCCGGGCTCGGAAGCCATGGCGCAGGCCTGCCAGAGCGCGGCGCAGGGGCGTTTGCCGCTCGTCTGCTCGCATGAGGCCCTGGCGCACGTCCTCCGATCGATCGGTCACTCGCGCATCGGCAACCTGCTTGGGCTGGCCGCGGGCCTCGCCCTCCCCTCGGTCATCCTAATGTTGATGTTCGGGCAGTCCCGCATCTTCTTCGCCATGGCCCGCGACGGCCTGCTGCCTGACGGGCTGGCCAGGATCCACCCGCGCTTTAAGACCCCCTACGTCATCACCGGCCTTACCGGCCTCGTGGTCGCGCTTGCAGCAGCCTTCCTGCCTGTTGGCGCGCTCGCGAACATCTCCAACAGCGGGACCCTCTTCGCCTTCACCACGGTGGCGGCCGCCGTTCTCTTCCTGCGCCGAACCGACCCGGGGCGTCGGCGGCCATTCCGTACGCCAGCCGTGGGTCTTATCGCGCCGCTTGCGATCGTCGGCTGCGTGTCGCTGTTCCTGGCCCTGCCCACTGCCGCCAAACTGGTGTTTCCCGCCTGGTCTGCTTTGGGCTTGGTCGTCTACGGGCTCTACGGAGTCCGCCGCAGCCACCTGGCGCGAACGCATAACAAGTCCGAGTACGCCTGGCGCGACGAATAATTCGCCCTCGATTTTGCTAAATCTTGAAACACTGGACCATCAAAAACCCAAATCTCCGACAATTATGAACGGCCAAAGTCCATCCGGCGGGTTAGCCTAACCCATAGACGTCGGCACGGATCCGCCGTCCTGACGAATGCGGAGCCGCGACCCGATGCTCGAACCCGTCTCGACCACGACCCACGAAGCCATCTTCCGCCGACGCAGGGACGAGCTTGGCGTCGAGTTCATCATTGCGCTGCATTCCACTTGCCTGGGGCCAGCGTTCGGTGGCGTGCGGATGTGGCGTTACGGATCCGAGGACGAGGCCTTGGCCGATGTCCAGCGCCTCAGCGAGGGCATGACCTACAAGAACGCAATGGCCGAGCTCGGCGTCGGGGGCGGCAAGAGCGTCATCTGGATAAAGGAGCCGAACAAGGCCTCCCGCCGGGCGATCTTCGAGGCCTTCGGCGACACGCTGGAAGCCGTCGGGGATCGCTACATCACCGCCGAGGACGTCGGCACCTCGGTGGCCGACATGCTCGTCGTGCGCGAACGCACCCGCAACGTCGCCGGCCTGCCGCCGCGGCACGGGATGGCGGGGGCGATCCATCGCCCTGGACGGCGCTCGGGGTGTTCTGCGCCATTGAGGCGATCCTCAGGCGCCAGGGCGCCGAGGTCGCCGGCTCGACGGTGGCGATCCAGGGCTGCGGAGCGGTCGGCGCTGGGCTTGCGGGACGGCTTGCGCAAGCGGGCGCCAGCCTCGTGGTCAGCGACCTCGACGAGGCCCGCGCCAACGCCCTCGCTCAACGATACAGCGCCCGCGTGGCCAGTCCCGAGGCCATCCTCAAGGAGCCAGTCGAGATCCTCGCCCCCTGCGCCCTCGGCGGCGTGCTGAACGCGGAGACCATATCGCACATATGCGCGCCGTTCGTCATTGGCGCAGCGAACAACCAACTGGCGACGCCGGAGGATGCGGAACGTCTGGCTGAGCGTGGGATCGTCTACGCCCCCGACTACGTCGTGAACGCCGGCGGAATCATCGCTGTGATGCAGGAATACCGCGAAGAGGCCTCCGACGTCGTCGGGGCGAAGGTGCGAGCCATCGGCCCAAGAATCGAGACCCTGATCGCTCAGGCCGAGGCTAAGCGAATGACACCGGCCACCGTCGCGCAGGCGCGGGTGGACGAGATCCTGGCGGGGGCGGCTCGGCTGCGAGCCCCTGCCGGCGCCTGACGGTCCGGAGACGCAGACGCTAGGCCAGAGCCATACACCTCTGTATGCTCCTAACTCTGCTCCAGGAGAGAGCGACTGCGCGATGCTTGTAATCGAAGCGGCCGAGATCCGCGCCCGCCTGACCTATGACATCTGCATACCCCTGATCCGCGAGACGATGACGCGCCTGTCGCAAGGCGTTACTCGCCAGCTGTTGCGCTCAATTCTGCCGCTGGAGGGCGAGCGCCTGTTCGGCGTGATGCCTGGCGCGCTGGGTGGGGATCAGCCTTTCGGCGCCAAGCTGGTCAGCGTGTTCCCGCAGAACGTCGCGCGGGGCGGACAATCCCATCAGGGTATTGTCGTCCTGTTCGACGCGACGACCGGCGCACCGGTCTGCGTGGTCGACGCCGGCGAGGTCACGGCGATCCGGACGGCGGCCGCGAGCGCGGTGGCCACGGAGGTTCTGGCGCGACCCGACGCCCGGCGCCTGGCGATCATCGGCTCCGGCGAACAGGCGCGAAACCATGCATTGGCGATCGCGCTCGTGCGGTCGTTGGAGGCCGTCACGATCTGGGCACGCAATCCACAGCGCGCCGAGCACTGCGCGCAGCAGGTCTCCAGGACGCTCAAGATACCGGTCGAGGTGTGCGACGGCGCTGAGGAGGCGGTGTCGGAAGCCGATATCATCTGCACGGTGACCGCAGCACACGAGCCGGTGCTGCTGGGGCGCTGGGTCAGAGCCGGCGCGCACGTCAATGTCGTGGGCTCGAGCTACGCCGGTCCGGTCGAGGTGGATTCCGAACTGGTGGTGCGATCGCGCTTCATCGCCGACTTCCGCGAGGGCGTGCTTGCGCAAGGCGCGGAGTTCCTGGCGGCGAAAGCGGCGAGCCTCGTCGCGGACGATCACGTCGTGGGTGAGATCGGCGAGGTCCTGCTGGGACGGCTGGCCGGGCGCCGCACGCCGGCCGAGATCACCGTCTACAAGTCGCTTGGCCACATCGTGCAGGATCTCGCAGTGGCGCAATGGCTGTTCGCATCTCACCGCGCGACGTAGGCGCCGATCTCGCAGCCGCGAACGCATGCGTGTGTACGCCCTCGTTCGCGCCGGGCGGGAAGGTGTAGGTGAGAAACTTCACCGCCGCTTCGGGCCCTCCCAGGTCGAAGAATTTCACTCGCACCGCGCCCTGACCGCCGCACAGGCGACATTCCTCCGCGGCGCCCTCACGCTCGCTGTCGTTGAAATAGATCGCCATTTCGCTCGGATTCCGTTGCCTGCCTGCTCAGAGGGCCCGCCGATAAACCGACGGCGGAAGCCATGACGCTAGCTGCGCCGCCAGATGCGCACCACATCATCAACGAGACGTCGCAACCGTCTGTTTATGCTGCGTTTCTACAGCCCCGCTACTCCCACTCGATGGTGCCCGGGGGCTTTGAGGTCACGTCGTAGACGACGCGGTTGACGCCCTTGACCTCGTTGATGATGCGGGTCGCGGCGCGGCCCAGCACGTCCCAGGGGAACTCGAAGAAGTCAGCGGTCATCCCATCGGTGGAGGTGACGGCGCGCAGGGCGCAGACCTCGTCGTAGGTGCGGGCGTCGCCCATCACGCCGACGGTGCGGACCGGCAGCAGGACGGCGAACGCCTGCCAGATGGAGTCGTAGAGGCCGGCCTTGCGGATCTCGTCGAGGTAGATGGCGTCGGCCTTCTGCAGGATGGCGACGCGCTCCGGGGTGACGGCGCCCGGAATACGGATGGCCAGGCCCGGCCCCGGGAAGGGGTGGCGGCCGACGAAGGCCGGCGGCAGGCCGAGCTCGACGCCGAGCGCGCGAACCTCGTCCTTGAACAGCTCGCGCAGCGGCTCGACCAGCTTGAGCTTCATATAGTCCGGCAGGCCGCCGACATTGTGGTGGCTCTTGATCACCGCCGAGGGGCCGCCGCGGGCCGAGACGCTTTCGATGACGTCGGGATAGAGGGTGCCCTGGGCCAGGAAGTCGGCGCCCTCGATCTTGGCGGCCTCGCGGTCGAAGATCTCGACGAACAGCCGGCCGATCGTCTTGCGCTTCGTCTCGGGATCGGAGACCCCAGCGAGCTGGCCGAGGAATTCGTCGGCCGCATCGACGTGCACCAGCGGGATATTGTAGTGATCCCGGAACATGGTGACGACCTGTTCGGCCTCGTTCTGACGCAGCAGGCCGGTGTCGACGAAGACGCAGGTCAGCTGCTCGCCGATCGCCTCGTGGATCAGCACCGCGGCGACCGAGGAATCGACCCCGCCGGAGAGCCCGCAGATCACCTTGCCCGCACCGACCTGGGCGCGGATGCGGGCGATCTCCTCCTGGCGAAAGGAGGCCATGGTCCAGTCGCCGTGGCAGCCGGCGATGCGGTGGGTGAAGTTGCGCAGGATCAGTGCGCCCCGCGGGGTGTGCGCCACCTCCGGGTGGAACTGGATGCCGTAGAAGCGGCGGCCCTCGTCGGCGATCACCGCATAGGGCGAGCCCTCGCTGGCCGCCACGACGTCGAAGCCCAGCGGGATGGCGGTGATCTTGTCGCCATGGCTCATCCAAACGGTTTCCCGCGCCCCCACCTCGCCGATGCCGTCCAAGAGCGGCGAGAGCCGCTCGATCAGGATCTCGGCCCGGCCGAACTCGCGCTCCTGGCCGCCTTCGACGGCGCCGCCGAGCTGGGCCGACATGGTCATCTCGCCGTAGCAGATGCCCAGCACCGGCACGCCGAGTTCGAAGATCCGCTGCGGCGCCGAGGGGCTCTGCGCCTCGTGGACGCTGGCCGGACCGCCGGAGAGGATCACGCCCTTGGGGGCGAAGCTGTCGAGGATCGCCTCCACCTTGTCGTAGGGGTGGATCTCGCAATAGACGCCGCTTTCGCGCAGGCGCCGGGCGATCAGCTGGGTCACCTGGCTGCCGAAGTCGACGATCAGGATCCGTTCGTGGCTCGGTTCGGGGCCGGGTTTGGAAGTCTGGGTCATGGCGCTCGGTTAGCTGGATTTCGGCTTGCGGTCATCGCGGCGCTCCAGCACGGCCACGAAAAACCCGTCGGTCGATGCGGTCCGCGGCGTGAGCCGCAAATATCCCTCAGGCGTCAGCCGGGCCTGCAGCTCCGGCCGCTCCGTCGCCGGCGTCGCTGCAAACTGCGGCGCACGCGCGAGGAAGGCCGCGACCCGGTCCTCGTCCTCGTCGGGCAGCACCGAACAGGTGACATAGACCATCCGGCCGCCCGGTTTGACGAAGGAAGCGCCCAGGTCGAGCACAGCGTCCTGGTCGGCCATCCGCCGCGCCAGGGTTTCCGGCGTCAGCCGCCACTTGGTGTCCGGATGGCGCCGCCACGAGCCGGAGCCTGAGCACGGCGCATCGACGAAGACCAGGTCCATGCGGGCCTCGAGGCCCTTCAACGGATCGGGCTGGATCGGCGAGCGGACCTGCAGGTTGCGCACGCCGGCGCGGTCGCCGCGGCGGATGGTGTCGGTCAGCCGGCGCGCGTCGCTGTCGTAGGCGTAGATCTGGCCGGTGTTGCCCATGGCGGCGGCGAGCGCGAGCGTCTTGCCGCCGCCGCCGGCGCAGAGGTCGAGCACCTGTTTGCCCCGCACCTCGCCCGCACACGCCGCGGCGATCTGCGAGCCGAGGTCCTGGACCTCGAACCAGCCCTTGGAGAACTGCGGGATGGCCTCGACGGCGCCGCTGCGGGCGCTGGGGTCGGGCGCGGCGATCCGCAGGGCGGTGGCCAAGAGGCCGGCGGGCTCGGCGCCGAGGGGATCCAGCGCCTTCAGCGCGCGGGCCGGATCGGTCTTCAGCAGATTGACCCGCAGGTCGACGGGCGCGCGCTCGGCGAGCGCGGCGCCCTCGTGCGCCCGCTCGTCGCCGAACACCCGCGCCAGCGCTGCGTCGAGCCAGTCGGGATAGTCGCCGCGCACCGGCGCCGGCGCCTCGCCGAGGTCGCGCGGATGGGCCAGGGCCTGGCGTTCGTCCTCGCTCAGCGGGCCTGGCCCATGCGGCTCGTCCCCGGCGGCCTCGGCGATCCGCTCCAGCGGCCAGCCCCACAGCAAGCCCAGCGCGCCGAGGGCGGCGGCGCGCGGACCCTGCGCGCCCATCCGCCAGGCCAGCGAGCGCTTGCGGCGCAGGGCGTCGAGCGCCAGGCCGGAAACCCAGGCGCGGTCCTTGGCGCCGGCGTAGCGGGCGGAGTCGCCCCAGGCCTTCAGCGCCAGCCGCACCGGGCGGTGATGGGTCTCGATGTCCGTCAGGACCTGAATGGCCGCGCCCAGGCGTCCGCCGTCACGCAAGGCCGTACGCTCCGAGACGGTCCCCCCTAGGGGGAGCTCCGCCGAAGGTCGCTGGGCGATGGCCTATTCCGCAACGCCCCCTCCGGCCCTTCGGGCCACCTCCCCTGCAAGCGGTGGAGGATCTGGGCCAAAGATGCTCCACCGCGTAGCGGGGGAGCTGTCGCAAAGCGACTGAGGGGGCGTTCGGCGCAAACGCGATCCCACTGCCCTGCGGGGGAGGATCTTGGGCGGCCGCGCCCGTCAAACCTGACTCGGGTAGTTGGGCGCCTCACGGGTGATCATGACGTCATGGACGTGGCTTTCCCGCAGGCCCGCGCCGGTGATGCGGATGAACCGCGCCCGCTGGCGGAACTCGGCCAGGTCGGCGCCGCCGACATAGCCCATGGCCGCGCGCAGGCCGCCGATCATCTGGTGCAGGATCGGGGCGATCGGGCCCTTGTACGGCACCTGGCCCTCAATGCCTTCCGGCACCAGCTTCAGGACGTCCTTGACGTCCTTCTGGAAGTAGCGGTCGGCCGAGCCCTGGCCCATGGCGGCCAGGGAGCCCATGCCGCGGTACGACTTGTAGGAGCGGCCCTGGTAGAGGAAGACCTCGCCCGGGGCTTCGTCGACGCCGGCGAACACCGAACCCATCATCGCCACCGACGCCCCCATCGCCAGGGCCTTGGCGAGGTCGCCGGAATATTTGATGCCGCCATCGGCGATGATCGGCACGTCGGCGCCCTCCGCCGCTCGCACCGCGTCGGCGATGGCGGTCAGCTGCGGCACGCCGACGCCGGCGACGATCCGGGTCGTGCAGATGGAGCCCGGGCCGATGCCGACCTTCACCGCGTCCGACCCGGCGTCGATCAGGGCGCGCGCTCCGTCGTAGGTGGCGACGTTGCCGGCGACGATCTGCACCCGGTTGGTCTCGCGCTTGATCCGTTCGACGGCCTTGGCGACATTGGCGTTGTGGCCGTGGGCGGTGTCGATGACGATCACATCGACGCCGGCGTCCACCAGCGCCATCGAGCGCTCATAACCGGCGTCGCCGACCGTCGAGGCGGCCCCGACCAGCAGCCGGCCCTGGCCGTCCTTGGCCGCGCTGGGATGCAGCTGGGCCTTCTCCATATCCTTGACGGTGATCAGCCCGACCGCGTGGTTGTCGTCATCGACCACCAGCAGCCGCTCGATCTTGTGGCGGCGCAGCAGGTCGCGAGCCTCGGCCTGGCCGACGCCCTCGCGCACGGTGACCAGGTTATCCTTGGTCATCAGCGCCTTGGCCGGGACGTCGTCGCCGGTTTCGAAACGCATGTCGCGGTTGGTCAGGATGCCGCAAAGCTTGCCGTTGGCGTCGACCACCGGGAAGCCGGAGATCTTGCGGCGGGCCTTGATCTGGCGAATCTCGCTGAGCGGCGTGTCCGGCCCAATGGTCAGCGGATTGATGACCATGCCGCTTTCGAAGCGCTTCACCTCACGCACCTGGTCGGCCTGTTCCTCGACGGAGAGGTTGCGGTGCAGGATGCCGACGCCGCCGTTCTGGGCCATGGCGATGGCCAGCCGGCTCTCGGTCACCGTGTCCATGGCGGCGGACACCAGCGGAATGTTCAGTTTGATCTCTCGCGTGAACCGGGTGGCGACATCCACCTCCGTCGGCATCACGTCGGATGCGCCCGGTTCGAGCAAAACATCGTCGAAGGTAAGCCCTTCGCGAATCTCCATGGAGACACCTCGTTTTGCGGCGCGGGTATAAGCGGTCGGGGCCCCGCGCGGCAAGGGCTGCGCGCAAATCATTTGACGCCGCGGACATATAGGCTCCGCCTATCTTGGGCGCCGACCAGCCACCGCGCGCGGATCAGGATCGGCCGATGAAGGCGCCCCCTCGCGGTTCTCCGCAGCCGCAAGACATCGATCGCCCGCACGTCGGGGAGCCGTTCACCGGCCGGCTCGAGGCGACCGCGGCATGATCGGCCCCTTCGCGGCGTTGGCGGCCGCAAGCGTCGTCGCCCAGGCCAGCTACCCCGCCGGGGCGGATCGCGACTCCATCGCCGCCTGGCTGCCGCAGGCCACGGGCCTGACGCCCCAGCAGGTGGTCGCCGTGACGTCCTCTGCGGTGATCGCCCTGGTCGAGCGCGGCGCGGTGCGGGACGGTCACGCCACCCTCCTGCTCCGCGCCCTGCCGCTCAGCCCCGAAGCGGCCGAGCGCAGCGGCATGCTGGCCTGGCAGATGAGCCTGGAGGCCGACTGCGCCACCGGCGCCGTGCGGCTGGGAGCCACCACCGGCTACCAATCCCGCTTGGCGGCGGGCGACGGGGTTGCACTCTCGCCAGCCGAAGCCGACTGGCGCCAGCCGAGGCCCGGGACCCCGCTGGAGAGCGCCTGGCGCGCGGCGTGTCAGTCGCGCCCGGCGGCCCCCGCCGCCGTCGCCTACGCCCGCAATGCGACGACCCAGGCGCCGGTCCGCCTTCCGTCCGCCAAGCCGGTGGTGCAGGTGGTGAGTTCGCCGACGCCGGCAAATGCGCGCCAGGCGCTGGCCGGGCTGCAGGGCCGCCTCGCCCGCCGGCCGGCCTTGCAGACCCGTATCGAACCGGCCCAGGTGCGCGGCCGCACCGTCTACCGTGGGGTGATCGCCGGCTTCGGCTCGCGGGACGACGCCCGCGGCTTCTGCGACGACCTGAGGCGCGACGGCCAGGACTGCCTGGTGCGCTAAGCCGCGAAGCGTCCCCTGAAGCCGGTGGCCACCAGATAGAGCTCCGAGGAATCCGCGCGGCTGGCCTTGGGCTTGAAGTTGCGCACCTCCGTGAAGTGGCGCTTCAGCTCGGCGATCAGGTCCGCCGTCTCGCCGCCCTGGAAGGCCTTGGCGATGAAGACGCCGCCGGGCTTCAGCACCTCGATGGCGAAGTCGACGGCGGCCTCGATCAGGCCGACGATCCGCAGGTGGTCGGTCTGGCGGTGGCCGACGGTATTGGGCGCCATGTCGGAGAGCACCACGTCGGGCGCGCCGCCCAGCAGCGCGATCAGCTGCGGCCCGCAGGTCGGGTCGGTGAAGTCCATCTGCAGGATGTGGGCGGGCGGCAGCGGATCGACCGGCAACAGGTCGACGCCGACGATGTCGCGCACCCCGCGCTCGATGGCCACCTGGGTCCAGCCACCGGGCGCCAGGCCCAGGTCGACCACCCGGGCGCCCGGCTTCAGCACTCTCAGCCGGTCGTCGATCTCGGTCAGTTTGAAGGCCGCCCGGCTGCGGTAGCCGTGAGCCCTCGCCTTGGCGGCGAACGGGTCGTTGATCTGCCGCTCCAGCCAGGCCTGCTGAGACGGGGTGCGCAGCTTGGCGGTCTTGAGCCGCGCCGGCCGCGGACGACCTTCGTCGGTGCCGCCGGTGGGCGGCTTGACCATGCGTTTGCGGGGAGGTTCGGTCATGCTGCGGACGCCGCCAGGGTCCGGCCCGAACGCCCGCGACGACGACGCCGGCGGCCGCCACGCTGGTTGATGAGCGAAATCAGGATGCCCTCGCGCAGGCCGCGGTCGGCGACCCGAACGCGCGAGCAGGGCCAGAGCTCCTGGACCGCCTGGAGGATGGCCGCGCCGGCCAGCACCAGGTCGGCGCGATCGGGGCCGATGCAGGGCTGGGCGGCGCGCTCGTGGGTCTTCAGCGCCAGCAGCCGGTTCGTCGCCTGGTCGCACTCGCCGCGGGTCATCCAGATGCCGTCGACCCGGTTACGGTCGTAGCGCGGCAGGTCGAGGTGCATCCCCGCCAGGCTGGTGATGGCGCCCGAGGTGCCGATCAGATGCGCCCGGTCGGCCCCGAACACCGGCCTGAGCCCGTCGGCCCGGCGGAAGCCGGCGATTTCCGTCTTCACCGCATCGACCATCGCGCGAAACCAGCTTTCGGTCGCCGTCTCCCCCTCGGGGAAGCGTTCGGCGAGGGTGACGACGCCGATCGGGATCGACAGCCAGGCGCGCATCGGCGGCGAGTCCGCCTCCGGCGCAGCCTTGAGGTCGAGCCACGAGATTTCCGTCGAGCCGCCGCCGACGTCGACCACCAGCGCCGCCTCGTAGCTGCGGTCGAGCAGCGTCACGCAGCCGGCGACCGACAACTTGGCCTCCTCCTGCGGGGTGATGATCTGCAGCCGCAGGCCGGTCTCCTTGGTCACGCGCTGGATGAAGTCCGCGCCGTTCTCGGCGATGCGGCAGGCCTGAGTGGCGATGGCCCGCAGCCGCACGACCTTGCGCCGGCGGACCTTCTCGGCGCTGACCTTCAGGGCGGCGAGCGCCCGCTCCATGGCCGGTTCTGCCAGCCGGCCGCTGTGCGCCAGACCTTCGCCGAGCCTGACGATCCGCGAATAGGCCTCGACCACGCGAAAGCCGGTTCCCTGGGGCGTGGCGATGAGCAGGCGACAGTTGTTGGTGCCCAGATCGAGCGCCGCATAGCACGCGGGCTCGCGCGTGGGCCGGGCCCGATTGCGCAACGGGGCGCCGGGCGCGCTCGGCGCCTCAGTCATAGACCGCCTTTTCGTTCTTCGCAGGTCGCGCTACAGGGGCGCGCCTGATTTCGAGAGGCAATGTAGCAAGCGCCCCGTCAGGGCGGAAGCGCAGCCTTGCGAAGCGGCAAAGAGGCGGCGTCGTGTTCACCTCCCGGTCAGGGAAGAAGGATTAGCTTGGCGTCATGAACACGCGAATCGCAAAATTCGCCATCGGCCAAGTCGTTCGCCACCGCGTCTATTCGTTCCGCGGCGTGATCTTCGACGTGGACCCGGCCTTCACCAACACCGAGGAATACTGGCTCTCGATCCCGGAACACATCCGGCCTCCGAAGGACCAGCCCTTCTACCACCTGCTCGCCGAGAACGAAGACAACGCCTACGTCGCCTACGTCTCCGAGCAGAACCTGATGCCGGACGATTCGGGCCAGCCCGTCGGCCATCCGCAGGCCTCGCTGATCTTCGACTCGTTCCGGGAAGGCCACTACACGCTGAAGCCGCGCATCAGCCACTGAGCGGCGGCCCGCCGCCGGCGCCTTCGGCTGGATCGCCCCGGACAGGCCAGGCGACGACGGACGGGACGATGGGTTGGCGTGGTTCGCCGACGCTTGCGTCTGCGCAAAAAGCTTCCAGGCCCTGCCCCGCAAGGCGCAAAACGCGGACGAAAATTCCCGGCGAACGGGTTCATGCTCCGAAGCATGAGCGCAGATGGATTCGCCGCCGCGCCGCCGCCGGGCGCGCGGCCCGACTGGACGATCGACCAGGACTGGGACCGCTATACGGCGGCCGAGCATGAGGTCTGGCTCACCCTCTACCAGCGGCAGATCCAGCTGCTGCCCGGCCGCGCCTGCGCGCCCTTCCTGCAGGGGCTGGAAGCGCTCGACCTGCACGGCCAGGGCATTCCGGACTTCCGCCGCGTCAACCAGGAGCTGGCGCGGCTTACCGGCTGGCAGGTGGTCGCCGTGCCGGGGCTGGTTCCCGACGCGGTCTTCTTCGAGCACCTGGCCAACCGCCGCTTCCCGGCCGGCCGCTTCATCCGCAGGGTCGACCAGCTCGACTACCTGCAGGAGCCGGACGTGTTTCACGACGTCTTCGGACATGTGCCGATGCTCACCGATCCGGTGTTCGCCGACTACATGCAGGCCTATGGCGAAGGCGGCCTGCGGGCCCAGGGCCTCGGCCGGCTGACCAATCTGGCGCGGCTCTACTGGTACACCGTCGAGTTCGGCCTGCTGCAGACGCCCGCGGGCCTGAGGATCTATGGCGCGGGCATTGTCTCCAGCCGCGCCGAGAGCGTCTTCGCCCTGGACTCCCCCTCCCCGAACCGGATCGGTTTCGACCTGGAGCGGGTGATGCGCACGCCCTACCGGATCGACGACTTCCAGCAGGTCTATTTCGTGATCCCGTCGCTCGAGGCGCTGCTCGCCGCCAGCCTGCAGGACTTTGCGCCGCTCTACGCCCGGCTCGAGGCCGCGCCGGACATTCCGATCGCCGCGATCATCGAGGGGGACCAGGTGCTGACCCGCGGCGACCAGAGCCAGGCCGGCGGCCGCTAATAGTCGCGCCGCCAGCGCACGGCCAGCCGGGCGCCGGCCTGGCCGCCGAGCCGCGAGAGGATCGACAGCTGCCGGCGGACCCGCCACTCGACCTGCGCCGTGGGGCCTTCGCGGCCGCCGCCGGTCAGCTCCAGATAGACCTTGTCCGTGATGTACTTGCCGCCCGAGACCGTGACGCCGCCGGCCGTCTGGTCGCCGCCGCCCACCGCCAGCCGGTCGAGGCCGGCGAAGGCCCGCAGATTGCCGATCACATCCAGCCCGCCGCCGCTTGCCATCGCCGACACCGCCGAGGCCAGCTGGGCGGCTTCCAGCGGCGACAGCTGCGAGGCCGAGGTCCCGAACAGCACTTGCGAGAGCACCTCGTCGTTCGGCAGGCTCGGCGTCGAGGTGAAGGTGATTTCCGGCTTGGCCGCGGCGCCGGCGATCTTCACCACCGCCGTGAGGCTGGGGTCGTTGCGGGTGGCGCTGAGGTCGAGGCGAATGTCGCGCGGGCGGGTCGACAGGTAGACGATGCTGGTGGGATCGAACTCGAACCGCTTGCCGGCGAAGTCGTAGTCGCCGCGGATCACCCGCGCCGTCCCGGTGAGGTCGGGGCTGGTGGTCGTGCCGCCGACGTGGGCGTTCAGCGACAGCTCGACGTTCAGCCCCCGCCCACGCAGATAGACCCGGCCAGGGGCCTTCAGGCTGACGTCCAGCACCCAGCCGCCGGCCCTCGCGTCGCCCGACGAGACCACCGCCGGCTCTGCGGCGATCAGCTCCGGCGGACGGTTCTTCTCGATCACGTCCATGCTGACCACCGACGAGCCGTTGGGCAGCCGCGGCGCGATGTCGGCGCGATCGATGGTCAAGGCGCCGGACAGCTTCACCTGGCCCTTGGCGTCGCGGTTGATGGTGGCCTGGCCCGTGGCCGAGGCGGTCGCCTGCTCGTTGTCGATCAGCCGGAAGCCATGCAGGTCCAGGCGGAAGCTGGAGACGCCCTGGCGCTCCAGGCTGATCCGGCCGGCGCCCGAGGCCGAGCCGCCGTGGCCATCGACCCCGCTGGCCTGGGTGACGTCGATAGCGCTGCGAGCGAAGTCGGCCTTGATCGCCACCTGGCGCAGCGAAAGCCCCGTCCCACCGTCGTCGAACCGGCCGTTCGCCACCGCGATCTGACCGGTGGCCTGCGGGTCGGCCAGGGTCCCGCCCAGGGTTCCCTGGGTCTGCACGCGGCCGGACAGGCTGCGTTCGCCGCCGACCAGCAGATCCCACAGCGGGCGCACCTCGCCGTCGGCGGCGAAGTGGCCGCTGATCGGCTGCTGGCGGGCGATCGCCACGCGGAACGGCGCGGCCGAGGCCTCGGTCGGCAACACCAGGCTGGCGGCGGCCTTCAGGCCCTGGCCGTTCGTGGCGGTGGCGTCCAGCGCCAGGCTGGAGTCGGCGAGCCTGCCGTGGATGACGCTGTCGACGCCGCTGACCGCCGGCGCTCCGCGGCCGCGGGCGCCGCTCAGCCGCGCTTCCAGCCCGCCGTCGAGCCGCCCGCCACGGCCTTGCAGCGTGAGCTCCGCGTCCATCTTGCCGGCCAGGTCTTCGTCGAACAGGTTCAGCCCGACGCCGGTGAGCTGGCCGCGCACCTCGGCGGCGGCGTCGGTGAGGCGTCCGTCCAGGCTGATGCGCCCGCCGTCGGCCGCCGCCAGTCGAAGCCGGGCGCTGCGCTCCGGCCCGCTGAAGCGGAAGCTGGCGGTCTCGGTCGTCTGCAGCCTGCGCCCGCCCAGCTGGCCGGCTCCGTCGAAGGTGGCCGCATAGCCCGGCTGCGCCTGGGAAAATACCCCACGGCCCGTGGCCGCGAACGCGCCGCCGCTCGCCACGCCCTTGGCGTCGAGCGTATAGGGCAGCCGGCTCAACGGACCGTCGGCGCTCAGCCGGGCCAGCGTCAGGGTCGTCGTCGAACCGGGCGTCCGCGCCCCCTCGGCCGTCAGGCTCAGCTGGGCGAACCGGCCCGCCGGATTGTCGACGATCTTCACCAGGCCGGCGATGCGGCCGGCTTCGAGGAACGCGCCGCGCCCGACGGCGAGCGTCAGGTCCGCAGCCGAGGGCGCGCGCTTGCGCAGCGAGACCGAACCGTCGGCCTTCACCCCGGCCGCATCGACCGAGAGCCCCGTCAGATCGAGCCCCTCGCGGGGAAAGCGGAAATCGGCGCGCGCGCGGGCCGGACCGTAATCGCTGGCGGCGTTGGCGGCGATCATGCCGCTCGACCCGTCAGCCTGACGCAGGAAGCTCAGCGTCACGTGCGTCGCCTTCAGGGGCAGGCGGGGCAGGTCGATGGCGTCGAAGTCGGCGATCAGGTCGGCGCGCGGCGCGCCGGGCGTGCCGGTGATGGCGCCATTCCCCTTGGCCGCGCCGGTGATCTCGACCGGACCGGCGTGGAACGGCCCTTGCGCCTTCCAATCCAGCTTGAAGCTGAGCTTGCCGTCCTCCCCCATCACCCCGGCGCTGGAGGCGTCGAACGCGGCCCCGTCGAGGCTGGCGCGGGCGACCGACAGCCGGCGGCCCTGCAGCGCCGCCTGGGCCGCGAACCGCGGCCTGGCGCCCAGCAGCCGGTCCAGCTCGGCATAGCCGGTGGCGAACTTCTCCCCCTCGCCGTCGACCTTCAGCGCCCAGGGCCGCCCACCCCCGCCCTGCCCCGCCGACCAGACGAAACGGGCGCCGCCGCTCGCGCCGGCATGCGCCGCCGCCAGGTTGGCGATGTCCGCCTGACCCTTGAAGGTCAGGCCGCCGAGAAGTCCGCGCTCGCCGCTGGCCTGGACCTTCAGGCCCGAGCCCTCGACCTCCAGCTTGCGCAGCGCCAACCGCCCGTCGCTCAGCCGCGCACCCTCGAAGCTCGCCCGCGGCGTCGAGCCGAGCATGGCGGCGATCCAGCCCGCGCCCGCCCCGCCGCGCGAGCTGAGCTGCGCCTTTAAGTCGATGCCATGGACGTCACGGGTAAATTCCAGCGGCCCGGAAACCTGCTGCAGGGCATAGCCGCCGAACGCCAGGCGACCGACGGCGGCCTGGCCTGTGAAGCGCCAGCTCTCCTTGGGCGTGGTCAGCACGCCTGCCGCCCGCGCCGGTCCCATCTGCGGCCCCCCGATGATGCGCGACAGGGCCGGCGTCGCCACCGTCAGGCTCAGCCCCTTCGGACCCAGCGTGCGGGCGCCGAGATCGCCCAGCCCCCGCGCCTGCAGCGACATGTTCTCGGCTGCGGCCCGGAGGTCCAGGTCGTAGAAATCGGCGTCGGCCTTGTGGCCGGTCACAGCGAATCGGACCTCGGGGCCGAGGCGCCGGGCGTAGGCCGAGGTCAGGTTGGACGCGGTCAGCGAAGCCCGCCCGCTGGCCTGCCCCCCGTCGGGGGTCCAGGCGCCCGAGGCCTCCAGCGGCCGCGTCGCGCCGGAAATCGCCAGCGCGGTGAACCGACCCGCCGAGGTGCGTCCGTCGGCGGACACGCGCAGCAGGAAGGGCTGATCAGCCGCCAGGCCGAGCGCGCCGGCGATGGCGCCGCCGTGCGCCTCCGCGACGTCGGCGAGGATCAGCAGCGGCCGGCGCTTGTCGAGCTGGAACTGCAGGTTCAGGTGGTCGCCCGGATTCAGAACGCTGGCGGCGCGAACCGTGCCGCGCATTCCTCCGCGGCGACCGACGGCGAGATAGAGGCCGAGATCGTAGACGCCGCGCTGGCCGCTAAACCCCGGCAGCATCTCCACCCGCCCCTGGGCGTCGTCGATCTGGAAGGAAAGCGGCAGTCCGCTGTCCTTGCCCTTCGGCCCCAGGGTCGGCCGGCGCACCAGCGTCAGGCTCTGCACCTCGATGCCCTGGGCGTGGAAGCGCCGGATCAGCAGTTCGGCGTAGCGCCAGCGCAGGTGCAGGTTCCGGGCGTCAAGCCAGACGCCCTTTTCGTCGCGCAGGGTCAGGCGGCGGATGCGCAGATCGCGCCAGACGTCGCCGCTCAGCCCCTCGATCTTCAGCCGCCCGAGGCTGCCGAGCTTCAGCCCGTCGGTGCGCGCCTCGATCAGCAGCCGCGCCTGGGGCAGCAGCACGCCGTAGCGGGTTGCGCCGACAAGCACGGCGAAGATCAGGCCAAGGCCGAGGCAGACCGCGACGATCGCCTTCGGCAGCCGTTGGGCCTTCGCCGCTTTCGCGGGGGCGGGGGCGTCCGTCTCCTCGCTCAAAAGCTCTGTCCGATGCTGACGTAGATCTGCACGGGCGAGCCGCCCTGGGCGTTGGCGACGGGAGTCGCCACATCCACCCGGATGGGTCCGAACGGCAGATTGTAACGCACGCCAAGCCCCGCCCCGACGGCGAGGTTCGAAAAATCCGGTTTGCGGGTGACGCTGATGCTGCCGGCGTCGACGAAGGCCACCACCCCCCAATGACCGGTCAGTCGCTGGCGCACCTCCGTGGAGGCTTCGATCAGCGACAATCCGCCCTCGGGCGTGTCGTCCGACAGCCTGGGCCCGACCGCCTGGTAGGAGAAGCCGCGCACCGAACCGCCGCCGCCGGCGTAGAACCGCTGCGGCGCCGGAATTTCCGCGACCGTCCCGTTCAGGATGCTGCCGAGCCGCACGCGCCCGGCCAGCACCGTGCGGTCGCCGCGCCCGAGCGGCAGATAGGCCGTGCCCTGGGTCTGCACGCGCAGATAGGGCAACGTCCCCTGGCCCGCCAGCACGGTCGGATCGCCGCTTAGGTTGAGCCGCCAGCCGCGATGCGGATCCAACGGATCGTCGGAGCGGTCCAGGTAGATGGTCCCGTGCAGGGCGAAGGTGGCGATGTCGCGGCCAAGCGGCGTCAGCGTCCCGATGCGCACCTCGTCGGTGCGGCTGAAGTCGGTGGAGGCGCCGACGGTGACATAGGAGGTCTTGCCATAGCGGCGTTGGACGTCGGCGCGGGCGGTGACGCCCTTCTGGTCATAGGCCGAGGTATTGGCGCGATAGGCCTCGGTGTCGAGCGTCAGGGTCTGGGCCGGACGGCGCCAGTGCGGCAGGGCGAGAGACACGCCGACCCGGCTGTCGATAGTCGACAGCCGGCCGAACAGCGCCAGGGTGTCCGCCCGTCCCAGGGTGTTGTAGCGCGTCCAGCGCACGTCGAGGCCGAGGCCCTCGACCGTGGCGTAGCTGGCGCCGAACTCCAGGGTGCGCCGCTTGCGCTCGGCCAGGCTGACCACCACCGGGCGCAGGCCCTCGGCCGTGGTCTTCTCCAGCGGCGCGAGCGAAACGGTGACCTGGTCGTAGACCCCCGGATCGAGCAGCCGCCGCTCCAGCTCGGCCACCAGTTCCGGGTCATAGGTCTGGCCGGGCTTCCAGGGCGCCAGCCCCCGCACCCAGCGCGGATTGGTGCGCCCGGAGCTGGTGAGTTGAAGGCCGTCCAGCCGCACGCGCGCGCCGGTCTCGATGCGGAAGGTCGGCCGCACCGAATGATCGGCATGGTCGACCACGACGTCCCGCGGGGCGGCCTTGGCGTCGGCATAGCCCTTCTGCTCCAGGGCCGAGACGATCCGCCCCTCGGCGCTGACCACCTCGGCTGCGCGGCCGGGCCCGCCCGCATGAAGCGCCATGGCCGTCTGGGCGGCGGCTTCGTCGGTCGACGGCGGCGCGGTTCCGACCCACTCGATGGCCGGCGACACGAGGGTGAAACGCGGACCCGGCGTGATGCGGACGCGCGGCGTCGGGGTGTCCCCCTCGCCGACATCAGGTTCGACTTGCGAGGCGTAATAGCCCTCCGAGCGCAGCACCGCGGTGGCGGTCTCCGCGGCGTCGCGGGCGCGGCGGCGCGCCTCGAAGCGGTTGTCAATCGGACGGTCGGTCTCGCCGATCTCGGCGATGATCTCGCTGCGCAGCACAGGATCGAGGTCGCCTTCGATCACCGCCCGTGGCTGGGCGGCGAAGGCGAGCGCCGGCGCGCAGGCGGCCGCTGCGGTGGCCACGGCCAAGACCAGTCGACCCAAGATCGGGAATCCCTCAAAGGCGCCGCTTCGGTGTAGCGGCGCGGGTCTTCACTGTCGACTGGCTGGTGAGCCTAGCTTGAGCATAAATCTGACAAGCCCCCGCGGCGATCTGCCTCGATGCCCGGTCCTCGCGCGGCACGCAAGAGATTAGTTGAAGTTGTTTTACCGACTCTGCGCGATTCCCGGGCTCGCAATATCGTCTAAAATTTGTCGAAACAGACTTGATGCCGCTGGAACGCGCAATTTTCGTTCCATCAACTAAAAACAATAAGCTTAACAACAGACCGTCGTTGCCGAGTCTCGGGACGGCATTTAAGCCGCTCGACCAAGGGGGAGCGCCGCGCGGCCGCCGGGCCGTGCGCATTCCAGACAAACTCGCCGTTGCCGAAGAGGTTTCACCGTGGCCTATCAAAACTACGCGGGCGCGTGGCTGTCCGAGAGCGTGCAGGGTCCCAACATCTCGGGTTCGAGCCCGAATGTGGTGGTCTATGGCCCAGACCAGAACAACACCTGGGGCGTGACCGGCGCGTCCGACACCCTGATGGGCGGCGCGCACGACGACTTCTACTGGCTGCCGAACCCCGGTGTCGTCCCGGTCGAGCGCGCCGGCGGCGGCGTCGACACCGTCCAGATCTGGCAGAACTACGTCCTGCCGCAGAATGTCGAAAACCTGATCGTCTTCGGCAACGGCCAGTACGCCGCCGGTAACGCCGGCGACAACATCATCAAGGCCTCGGCCTCGGCCAATCTGATCTATGGCGGCCGCGGCGACGACGTCTTCATAGGCTCCGGCGGCGGCGGCACGGTGTTCATCGTCGCCCAGGGCGAGGGCGACAAGGTCATCCAGAACTTCACGTCCGGCGCCGACACCCTGCGCCTGATCGGCGGGGGCCTGACCAGCCTCGAGGCGGTGAAGCGGGCGATGACCCAGCAGGGCTCGGACGTGGTGCTGAATGACGGCGGGACCCACGTCCTCTTCCGCAACGCTACCATCGGCCAGTTCCAGGGGCGCGACTTCCAGCTGCCGCTGAACTATGCCTCGCTCGGCTCCCAGACTTTCAGCGAGGAGTTCAACAGCGCCTCGATCGTCGGGAGCAAGTGGCAGGCGGCCTTCGGCAGTTACAACCAGCTCGACAGCTACACCCTGCCCCGCAACGGCGAGCAGCAGATCTATACCAGCGCCAACTTCAGCGGGACCGGCTCGAGCCCGCTGGGTCTCAACCCCTTCTCGTTCGACAACGGGGTGATGACCATATCGGCGAGGCCGGTCAGTTCGGCCCAGTCGGCGCAGATGTGGGGCTACAAGTATTCGTCGGGGATGCTGGAGACCAGCTTCGCCCAGACCTACGGCTATTTCGAGATGCGCGCCGAGTTGCCCAAGGGCCAGGGCCTGTGGCCGGCGTTCTGGCTGGTCGGCGACAGCAACAAGGAGATCGACGTCCTCGAGGGCCTGGGAAGCGACACCCGCTCAGCCTACAACTCGGTCCACAGCCCGGCGATCGGCCAGGGCTATTCGAACGCCAGCTTCAATCCGTATCCGGACGGCTACCACACCTACGGCGTGCTGTGGGACGCCCAGCACATCACCTACTATGTCGACGGCACGGCGGTCTGGCGGACGGCGACGCCGTCGGACATGCACTCGCCCCTGCACATGATCGTCAACCTGGCGGTCGGCGGAAACTGGCCCGGCTCGCCGGACGGATCCACCGCCTGGCCGGCGCAGATGAAGGTCGACTACGTCCACGCCTACAAGCTGCCAGGCGACGGGACGAACACCGGCGCGCCGCCGCCGCCCCCGCCCAGCACCGGCGGGACCACCCCGCCGCCGTCCAGCGGAGCCGGCCGGGTGCTGACGGCGACCACGGCCAACGCCGTGCTGGCGGGCGGCGCGGGCGCCGACACCCTCAACGCCAGCCAGGGGCCCAACACCCTGACGGGCGGCGGCGGCGCCGACCGCTTCGTCTTCGCCAAGGAGCCCTGGGCGCCGGCGCACATCACCGACTTCCGGCTCGGAACCGACCGGCTCGACCTCTCGGCCCTGCTGAAGGCCGCCGGCTACACGGGCTCGAACCCGGTCGCCGACCACTACCTCTACTTCCAGAGCGACGGGAACGGCGGGACCCTGATCCGCTTCGACCATGACGGCGCCGGATCCCATCCGCAGTGGCCGAACAGCATCATCGACCTGGAACATGTTTCGCCGGGCGGGCTGACCTGGGCGCAACTCGCCGGGGGGACCGCCGCAGGCGGAAGCACAGGGGGCGGCGGGACCGGCTCGGGCGCAGGCGGCAAGGTGCTGACATCGGCGGCGCCCGGCTCGCACCTGACCGGCGGCGCAGGCGCCGACACGCTGAACGCCAGCCAGGGGCTGGACACCCTGGCCGGCGGCGCGGGCGGCGACCGGTTCGTGTTCGGCAAGGAGCCGTGGGCGCCGGTTCACATCACCGATTTCCAGCTGGGCTCGGACAGGCTCGACCTTTCGGCCCTGTTGAAGGCGTCGGGCTATGCCGGCTCGAACCCGGTCGGCGACCATTTCGTCTATCTCGTTAGCGACGGGAACGGCGGGACCCTGGTCCGCTACGACCGCGACGGCTCGGGCGGCGATCCGCAGTGGCCGAACAGCATCATCGACCTCGAGCACGTCTCGCCGAACGGCCTCACCTGGGCCCAACTTTCCGCCGGCGCAGGAAGCACGCCGGCTGCGGGCCGGACGTTGACCTCGACGAACCCGGGTTCGGTGCTCACCGGCGGATCGGGCGCCGACACCCTCAACGCCAGCCAGGGCGAAGACACCCTGACCGGCGGCGCCGGCGCGGACCGCATCGTGCTGGGCAAGGAGCCCTGGGCGCCGATCCACGTGACCGACTTCCAGCCTGGCCAGGACAAGCTCGACCTCTCGGCGCTTTTCAAGGCCGCCCGCTACACCGGCGCGAACCCGGTCGCCGACCACTACGTCCTCGTCGAAAGCGACGGGGCCGGCGGCGCGCTGATCCGCTTCGACCACGATGGCGCCGGCCGGAACCCGGTCTGGCCGAACACCATCATCGACCTCGAGCACGTCGCCCCGTCCCGGGTCTCGGCGGCCGACTGGATCATCCATTGAGCGGGCGCTGCGGCGGGAAAGCGCTCTTGCGATGACGCTTAGGCCCACCGTCCGGACTGGGGCCGGTATCGGCGCGCCGGTAGGCCGTCGTAGCCCGCCGCAGCGCCGGTCAACCTAGGAGGGCGCGCCCGCCGCCGCAATGCGGCGGCGGGCGCGCCCCGAGGCTCAGAAGTCCTTGCGGACCGTGACGAAGGCCTGACGCGGCGCGCCGGCCAGCAGGGTCTGGCTGTCGCCCGAGTTGCCGAAGCCGTTCGAGCCGACGGTCGACACGTACTTCTTGTCGAACAGGTTGGTGACGTTGACCTGCACCTCGAGGCCCTTGCTCCAGCCCTCGCCGTCGAAGCGGTAGCCGGCGCTCAGGTCGGCGATGAGGTAGGACGGCACGCTCTGGTCGTTGGTGTAGGTGTAGAAGCGCTTGGCGGTGTAGTGGCCGCCGAGCGAGCCGAACCAGCCGTCGTGGCCGTAGGAGAGCTCGAGGTTGGCGATCGACTTGGGCGTGTCGACCACGGTCTTGCCGCTGGTGCGAGCGACGAGCGCGCCTGAGCCGTCGAAGACGTCGTCGTCATACTTGGAACTGTTGTAGGCGTAGGAGCCGAACAGGGTCCAATCGCTGGTGATCGACCATGTGGCCGCGGCTTCGACGCCCTTGGTGGTGACGCTGCCGACGTTGGAAAGCACGCTGGGGTTGCCGGCGACGCCGGCGCCGACCGCGGTCGCCAAGAGGCGGTTGTCGAACTTGACGTGATAGGCCGCGATCTGGCCCTGGACGCTGTCCAGTTGGAAGCGGTAGCCCAGTTCGAACGTCTTGGACGTCTCCGGCTTCAGCTTCGAGCGGATGGCGTCGAAGCCGGCCTGGGTGGTCGAGAACGGACCCGCAGTCGCGGCGGAGACGAAGGCCCGCATGTTCTCGGCGTAGTCGCCGAAGACCTCGCCCTGGGCCGGGCCAATGTTCCAGGCGAAGCCCGCCTGCGGCAGGAAGCTGTCCTTGGATTCGATCCCGCCGCTGTTCACCAACGGGCCATAACCGTCGAGGAAGGTCGCCTTGTTGGTCACCTTCAGCGACTTGAAGCCGAAGTTCAGCTTCAGGTCCGACGTGACCTTCCAGGAATCCTCCAGGAAGAACTGGGTCGTCTTGGTCTTGAAGGCATAGTGCCAGCGGGTCTTGTAGGGGTTCGACTGGAAGTCCAGCGCGTCGCGGTTCGGCTGGGCGAGGTCCAGAGCGTAGTAACGGCGGGCCTGCTCGAAGTCGTTATCCTCGTACCAGCCGCCGGCGCGCACCGTGTGGGCGCCCAAGCTCAGCTCGGCGTCACCGAATACGCCCTTGCGGTCGACGCTGTATTCGGTCGTGCGGAACGAAATCGACGAATTGCCGGTGGTCGCGCCGGCGACGCCGTAGTTCGGGCTGGGGTTGAGCGGCGCAAACCAGCTGCCCTGGCCGCGGTTCTTGTGGCCGTAGTAGGTCCCGGAGACCTTCAGGTTCTCGCCGATCGGCGTCTTGGCGTTGACGTACCAGAGGTCGTCGTTGCGCAAGCCGGCGGCGTCATAATAGGCGTCGTCGTCGCACTTGATCGGCGACGGATAGACGTTGGTCCCGTCGCCCGGGTCGGAGACGCAGGTCGACGGGTCGCCCGACGTCCCGGTGTTCTGGTAGTGGGTGAGCGCCGTCTGGGCGACCTGGTTGGCCAGGGCCCAGTTGTTGGAGATGTTGTCGAAGCTGTAGCCGAGCCGGTTGATCATCTCCTTCGACATGTCCTGGTAGTCGTTCTCACGACGCTGGGACCAGTCGTAGAAGGCGGTGACCGTGGCTTGGCCGAGCGGCTGGACGAACTTGACGTTCGCCTGCTGCTGCTTCTGTTCGCCGTAGCCCTTCCACTTGTCGGCGTCCTGGTTGGCGTAGCTCACATAGAGCTTGCCGCCGAACGGCAGGGCGCCGGTGTCGAGGCGGATGAAGCCGCGGTACATGTTGTCCGAGCCGTAGGTGCCCTGGAGGTTGACGCCGAAGGTCTCGCTCGGGTCGCGCGACAGGAACTCCAGGGTTCCGCCCAGGTTCGACGTCGAGGCGGTGGCCAGGGAACCGGCCCCCTGGGCCAGGATCACGGAGCCGAGGTTCTCGGAGATCACCGCGCGGCTGATGTGCAGGCCATTGTGGTTGCCGTAGCTCATGTCGCCGAGCGGCACGCCGTCGAGGGTGAAGCCCAGCTGGTTCTGGTTGAAGCCGCGGATCGAGATGCGGGTCGACCACTCATAGGCGCCGAAGGCGTCGGCCGACTGGAAGTTCACGCCCGGCAGCTTCTCGACCACCTTGATCGGGCTGGTGCCCGGCGCGACGATCTGGATTTGCTGAGCGTCGATGGTCTGGACTTCGCGGGCCTGCCCGCGGCCGAAGACCACCACTTCGTCGGCAGTCGCAGCAGCGGTCTCCGCAGTCGCCGCGGCGTCGGCGGCCATCGCCGTGTTCGCCAGCATGCAGAGCAGCGCGCAGGCGGCTGCGCCGCCAAGCCATCCAGATTTCATGATCGATCCCCAAGCTCAGGTGGGCGCGCCGGCCGTTAGGGCCGTGTTCGCGCCTGGGGCTGGTCGCTAGCGGTCACGCGTGACATTGCGGTCAAGCTTGTCTGACAGTCCTGCGACATCGACGTTTGACCGACGCGCAGCTGTCGCACAGGCGGCTTATCGGCTGCGCCAAGACTTTCCCGCACCCTCGGAGTCCGGCCTTGAATCGACGTTTCCGCAGTTTCGGCGCCACCCTGCCGGCGATCGGGGCCGCCCTTGGCGTGATGTTCGCCGCCGGCGCCGCGATGGCCCAGCCGCACAATGTGATCATCTTCGTCGCCGACGGCCTGCGTTCGCGCATCGTCACGCCCGATACCGCCCCGGCCCTCGCCGCCGTCCGCGCCGAGGGCGTCGACTTTCAAAACAGCCATTCGCTCTATCCGACCGTGACCACGGTCAACGCCGCGGCGATCGCCACCGGCCATGGCCCCGGCGACAGCGGCGACTTCGGCAACACCCTCTATATCGGCAAGTCGTTCCCGCCGCCGTTCGCCACGCCGTTCGCGGCCCTCGAGGACGACACGGTGCTGGACCTGATGAACCAGCGCTACGGCGGCGACTATCTCGGCCGCACCAGCCTGCTGCGCGCCGCCCAGGCCAAGGGCTACGCCACCGCCGTGATCGGCAAGCTCGGCCCCGCGGCGATCCAGGACGTCACCGCTCGCGGCTCCGGCACGATCGTCATCGACGACAGCACCGGGCTGAGCACCGGCGAGGGAGTCCCGCTCGCCCCCGACGTGGTCGCCGCGATCAAGGCGGCGAAGCTGCCGGCCGTGGCGCCCGACCGCGGCCTGAACAGCTGGCCCGGCGCCTACAACATGCCGGGCGTTCAGGTGGCCAACATCGACCAGCAGGCCTGGTTCACCAAGGTCGCCACCGATGTCCTGCTTCCGCGCTTCAAGGCCGAGGGCAAGCCGTTCGTCATGGTGGTGTGGTCGCGAGACCCCGACGGGACCCAGCACAATCAGGGCGACAGCCTGAACAGCCTCGTCCCCGGCATCAACGGCCCGACGTCGATGGCGGCGATCCGCAACGCCTCGGACAACCTGGCCAGCCTGCGCGCCGCGGTGAAGGCGCTCGGCCTGGAGGCCGACACCGACATCGTCGTCACCGCCGACCACGGCTTCTCCACCCTCAGCCACGAGAGCAAGACCAGCGGCTCGGCGAAGGCGGTCTATCGCGACGTCAAGCCGGGCCTGACGCCGCCGGGGTTCCTGGCGCTCGACCTCGGCCAGGCGCTCGGCCTGCCGGTGATGGACCCGGCCGGCTATGAGGTGAAGCCGAAGACCGGCGCCCATCCGCGCGGCGGCGTCTTCCTCGGCAAGGACGCCAATGCGCCGGAGGTGGCCATCGCCGCCAACGGCGGCTCCGACCTGATCTACCTGCCCGGTCCAAACGCCCGCGCCCTCGCGCCGCGGATCGTCGAGGCCCTCACCCGCCAGGACTACACCGGCGCGATCTTCGTCGACGACCAATATGGGCCTATCCCCGGCGCCCTGCCGATGAGCGCCGTCGGCCTGACCGGCGACGCCCGCACCCCGCGGCCGGCGATCTACGTCGCCTTCCGCAGCACTTCGACCGGCTGCGCCGATCCGGAATTGTGCGGCGTGGTGGTGGCCGACACCGATCTTTCCCAAGGGGAAGGCCAGCACGGCTCGTTCGGTCGCCAGGACACTCACAACTTCATGGCCGCGACCGGGCCTGACTTCCGCGCCGGCTTCGTGGACGCAGCGCCGGTCAGCAACGCCGACCTGGCCCCGACCCTGGCGCATATCCTCGGGCTGGAGCTGGACGCCGGCGGCGCGGTCGCCGGCCGCGTGCTCGCCGAGGCGTTGCGCGACGGGACGCCTCCGCAGGCCGCGCAGGCGTTCAGCGAGGCCTCGGCGCCCGCCGCCAACGGCTTCACCACCGTGCTGGAAGGCCAGGCCTACGCCGGCCGGCGCTACTATGACGCCGCGGGCATGCCGGGCCGCACCCTGGGACTGAAGGCCGCGCTGAAGTAGGCGCGGCGCGGTCTGCGCCTATTGCGGCGTCGAATCGGGCAAAGTCTCTCTCCATCCGGGGGGACTTTGACGATGCAGATTGCGGTGTGCCTGTCGGGCGCGGAGCGGCTGGAGAGCCCCGCCCTCACCCACTTCGCCCGCAATCTCCCTGCGGAGGCGGAGATCGACTGCTTCGCCTTCTTCTGGGAAGGCGGGCCGTTGAGCGACGAGGCTGCGCTGGTCGAGGCGATCAACCGCAAGACCGAGGGCCGCTTCCGCTCGGTCGAGGTGCAGGTCGGCCGCGACTTCGTGATGGATCTCAACCTGGCCGTCCAGGCCTACCCTGAGACCAACATCGAGAACGTCGTGCGGATGTACCGCGGCATCCGACGCTGCAATGACATGAAGCTGCGGCGCGAGCTGGCCCATCGCGCCCGCTACGACCACGTGATCCGCACCCGCGCGGAGGTCCAGCTGGCCTCGCCGCTGGACCTCGGCAAGTTCATGCCGCTGACGCGGGAGTTCATCGTCTTCCCGGAGAACGGCCACTGGCGCGGCGGGCTGAACGACCAGTTCGCCTTCGGCGCCTCGGACAAGATGGACATCTACTCGCTGGTGATCGACTACATCCCCGAGCACTGCGGGAACGGTTGCCCCTTCCACCCAGAGACCCTGCTGCGCTTCCACCTCACCCGCATGCAGATCCTGCCGATCCTGGCGCCGATCACGGTCCAGCTGGTCCGCAACTAGCTCGATACCCAGTCAGTCGCTCCAGCCGGCCCCCAGCGCCTGGCCGACGCGGACGTAGGCCAGGGCCGAACGGGTGCGGGCGACCGCCAGGCTGTCCTCGAATCCGGCCAGGCTGCGTTCGGCGTCGAGCACGGCGAAGAAGGGGTCGGCCCCCTCGCGGTAGCGCAGGCGCGAGATGCCGGCGGCGCGGCGGGCGGCCTCGACCGCAGTCGTATAGCTGGTCTCCGCCTGCAGGGCGCCGGCCAGGTTGGCGAGCGCGGCGTCGAGGTCGCGCGCGCCGCTGAGCACCAGCTTTTCATAGCGCTCGTACTCGACGTCGGCCCCGGCGCGGGCGGCTTCCAGCCGAAGGGCGTTGCGGCGGAAGTCCAGCGCCGGCCAGTCGATCCGAGGCCCGAGCAGGAAGGAGAAGGCGGCGTTCTCGCCCAGCGAGGCGATGTTCGGCCCGAGCGACGAGGCCTGGGCGACGAAGGTCAGGCGCGGCCACCAGTCGACCTTGGCCGCGCGGGCGCGCGCCTGGGCGGCGGCCAGCCGCGCCTCGGCCTCGCGGATGTCGGGACGCCGACGCAGCAGCCCCTCGGGCGTGCCGATCGCCAACTGCCTGGGGGGCTCGGGCACGACGCTCTGCGCCTTCAGCGCCGCGGTCATCTCCGGCGTCAGGCCGGCGGCCAGCACGTCGAGCGCGGCGATGTCCTCGGCGATCTGCGCCTCCAGCAGCGGGGCGGCGGCGCGGGTGGATTCCAGCTGCGCCTGGGCGCGCACGACGTCGAGGGGGGTCGAGCGGCCGGCGTCGCGCAGCACTTCGGTCAGCCGCAGGGTGGCCGCCTGGGCCTCGGCGTTGGCGTTGGTCGCCGCCAGCCGGGTCTGCGCCCCGCGCAGCTCCACATAGGTCGAGGCGATCTGGCTGGCGATCGCGCTCATCGCCCCGCGGCGGGCCTCCTCGACGCTGAGCGCGTCGAGCTTGGCGGCGCGGACGTTGGCGCGCAGCCGGCCGAAGACGTCGGCCTCCCAGCTGACGTCGCCGCCGGCGCCCACGAAGCCTCCCTGCTGATCGAGCGTGGCGTCGCGCTGGCGGCCTCCGCTGGCGCTCAGGCCGCCGATCGGCATCAGGCTCCAGCCCTCGGCCTTGGCCGAGGCGCGGGCCTGCCGCACCTGGGCCTCGGCGGCGCGCAGGTCGCGGTTGCGGCCCATGGCGTAGGCGACGATCTGGTTCAGCAAGGGATCGTCCAGCCCCGCCCACCAGTCGGCGCGCGGCGCCGCGACGTCGAGCGGCAGGCTCGAGGCCAGCTCCGGCGTCGCGGCCATCACCACCGGCTGGGCGGCCTGGGTCGCCGCCGGCGCGCCCAGGGAGGCGGCCATGAGCGCGCCGACCACCGCCGTGCGCCTTGAGATTGCGCCCATCATGGTGCTCCTTATTCGGCGGGGGCGAGCGGGCGGCGGCGCAGGCGGATCTGCGGCAGCCAGCCGGACAGCCTGCGGGTGGCCACATAGAAGGCCGGCGTCAGGATCAGGCCGAGGAGGGTGACCCCGATCATCCCGGAGAACACCGCGGTTCCGATGGCGACCCGCTGTTCGAAGCCGGCGCCGGTCGAGAAGGCCAGCGGCGACACGCCGAGGATGAAGGCCAGGGAGGTCATCAGGATCGGCCGCAGCCGCAACCGCGCTGCGTCGATCGCCGCCTTCTCGGGACTGAAGCCCTCCTGATCCTCCAGCTGTTTGGCGAACTCGACGATCAGGATGGCGTTCTTGGCCGCCAGCCCGACCAGCACGATCAGCGCCACCTGGGTGAGGATGTTGACCTCCAGCCCCCGCACCAACAGGCCGGCGAGCGCGCCCAGGATCGACATCGGCACCACCAGCAGCACCGCGATCGGCAAGGTCACGCTCTCGTACTGCGCCGCCAGCACCAGGAAGACGAACAGGGCGGCCAGCAGGAAGACTCCCAGCGCTCCGCTGGCCTCGCTCTTCTGCAGATAGGCCAACTCGGTCCATTCGTAGCCGAAGCCCGCTGGCAGCGCCTTCTGGGCGGCGCGCTCCATGGCGTCCATCAACTGGCCCGACGACGATCCCGGCCCGGCGGCGGCGCTGAGATCGGCGGCGGCGAAGAGGTTGTGGCGCGGCACGCGGCCGGGTCCGGTGGCGTCGTGCGCCGCAACTACGCTGGCGAGCGGCGTCATCCTGCCGTCGAGGTTTCGCGCCCACAGCCGGTTGATGTCGTCGGGCGTGCGGCGGAAGTCGCCGTCAGCCTGGGCGGTGACCCGGTAGGTGCGGCCGAGATAGTTGAAGTCGTTGACGTAGGCCGAGCCCAGATAGACCTGCAGGGCGTCGTTGATCTCCGACACCGGCGTGCCGGCGGCCTCGGCCTTGTCGCGATCGACCTCGACCTTCAGGCGCGGGGTGCGCGCCTCATAGGGGCTGAAGGCGAAGGCCACGTGGGGATCCTTCATCATCTCGCCGATCACCGCCTGAGTCGCCTGGTCGAGGGCGGCGTAGCCTTTGCCGTCACGGTCCTCGATCATCATCTTGGCCCCGGCGCTGGAGCCCAGGCCCAGGATGGTCGGGGGGCTGATGACGACGGTGACTGCGTCCTGGATCGGGGCCAGCGCCTTGCGCAGGTCGGCCTGGATCGCCGCCTCCGTCCGATGCGAGCGGGCGCGCGCCTCGGCGTCCGCATAGGGGACGAAGATGGTGGCGATGCTGGTCGACTGGGCGCCGGTGGCGGCGGAGTAGCCGACGAAGGTGACGTCGTGGGTGACCCCGTCGACGGTATGGATGCGCTTGACCGCATCCTGCACCACCGCGCGGGTGCGCTGCAGGGAGGCGCCCTGCGGCAATTGGGCAAGCACGATGCCGTAGCCGCGGTCCGACTGCGGAATGTAGCCCTTGGGGGTCGCCAGGAAGGCGCCGCCCGTCGCCAGCAGCAGGCCGCCGTAGAGGATCCCGACGATCGCCACATAGCGGACGGTGCGCGCGGTCAGCCGGCCATAGCGGTCGCCCAGGCGCTCGAAGCCGGTGTTGAAGGCTGCGAAGAAGCGGGCCAGCGGCCCACGTCCATGGCCCTCCGCATGCGGCTTCAGCAGGATCGCGCAGAGCGCCGGCGACAGGGTCAGCGAGACGAAGCAGGAGATCAGGGTGGCGCTGCCGATGGTCAAGGCGAATTGACGGAAGAACTGGCCCGCCACCCCGCCCATGAAGGCGGTCGGCATGAAGACCGCCGTCAGCACCAGGGCGATGGCGATCAGGGCGCCGCCGACCTCGTCCATCGAGACCCGCGCGGCCTCCTTCGGCGAGAGGCCCTTGGCGATGTTGCGCTCGACGTTCTCCACCACCACGATGGCGTCGTCGACGACGATGCCGATGGCCAGGATCAGGCCGAACAGCGACAGCGTGTTGATCGAGCCGCCGGTCACCGCCAGGAAGCCGAAGCTGCCCAGGATCGAGACCGGAATGGCCAGCACCGGGATCACCGCCGCGCGCCAGCTCTGCAGGAACAGGAACACCACCAGGACCACCAGCAGGACCGCCTCGAACAGGGTGTGCTCGACCTTCTCGATCGAGGCGTTCACGAAGCGTGTGGTGTCGTAGACGATCTCGTACTTCATCCCTTCCGGGAAGCTTTTCGAGAGGGTCGCCATCTGCTGCTTGACCTGATCGGCGGTCTGCAGGGCGTTCGAGCCGGGCCGCTGGAAGATGCCGATGGCCACCGCCTTTTTGCCGTCGAGCGAGGCGTCGACCTGATAGGTCTGGGCGCCCAGCTCCACCCTGCCGATGTCGCGCACCCGGACCAGGGCGCCGCCCGGGCCGCGGGCCACCACCACCTGGGCGAACTGCTCCGGATCGACCAGGCGGCCTGGCGCTTCGACGGTCATCTCATAGGCCGCGCCGTTCGGCTGCGGCTCGGCGCCCAGGGAGCCCGCCGCCACCTGCACGCTCTGGCGGCGAAGGCCGGCCAGGATGTCGCTCGGCGACAGGTTGAGGGCGGCGATCTTCTCCGGATCCAGCCAGATCCGCATCGAATAGTCCCGGCCGCCGAACAGATGGGCGTCGGCCACGCCGGGCAGCCGCGCCAGCTGGTCGCGGACCTTCAGGCTGGCGTAGTTGGAAACATAGAGCGGGTCGTAGCGGCCGTCCGGCGACAGCAGGTGCACCACCATCAGGAAGGTGGGCGAGCTCTTGTCGACCACCACGCCGAGGCGGCGAACCTCTTCCGGCAGCCGCGGCTCGGCGGTCGCCACGCGGTTCTGCACCAGCACCTGGGCCTTATCGAGATCCGTGCCCAGCTTGAAGTTGACGTTGATCGTCAGCTGGCCGTCGGCGGTGGCCTGCGAGGTGACGTACATCATCCCCTCGATCCCGTTCACCGCCTGCTCGATCGGCGCGGCGACGGTTTCGGCCAGGGTCTCGGCGCTGGCGCCCGGATAGGTCGCCGTGATCGAGATCGTCGGCGGCACCACGTCCGGATACTCGGAGATCGGCAGCTTGCCGACCGCCAGCAGCCCCAGCAGGGTGATGACGACGGACAGCACGGCCGCAAACACCGGGCGGTCGATGAAATAGCGTGGCAGGCTCATCGCCTCCCCCTCTTCAGTCCTGGTCCGGCGCCGGGACCGCTGGCGCCGGGATCGGGTTGGGATCAGCCCTGGGGCGCGGCGACCTGGCCGAGCGAAGCGGCGGTGATGTTGGCGATCTGGCCAGGGGCCGGATGCACCTTCTGGCCCGGCCGGGCGAGTTGCACGCCGCGGATGACCAGGCGCTCGTCAGGCCCAAGGCCGCTGCGGACGACCCGCAGGCCGCCAACCACCGGACCGAGCTCGACCTGGCGATATTCCACCTGGTCGGCAGCGTTCACCACCAGGACGAACTTGCGCGACTGGTCCGAGCCGATGGCGGTGTCGGGAACGAGCACGGTCGGCTTCGGCGCCCCGAAGAAGACCCGCACCCGCCCGAACTGGCCCGGCGTGAAGGCTCCGTCGGGGTTGGGAAGCTCTACCCGGCCGCGGATCGCACCGGTGCCGGCGTCAACACGATTGTCGATGAAGTCGAGCCGGCCCGGGTGGACGAACTGGCTCTCGCCCTCCAGCTTGAGCAGCGCCTGCTGCGGCTGGGCCTTGGCCGCGAGCGGGAAGGCGCCGTCCGGCGCGGAGAATTCGAAACGGATGGGATCGACCGAAACGATCTGGGTCAGCACGGTCTCCCCGTTGGTCACCAGGTTGCCGGGATCCACACGGCGGTCCGAGATGCGCCCCGAAATCGGCGCGTAGACGCGGGTGTAGCCGAGGTCCAGCGCTTCGCTCTGCAGGGCGGCGCGGGCCGCCGCCAGAGCCGCCACCGCCTGGGCCTGAGCCTCCTTGCGGCTGTCGTATTCCTCGGTCGAGATCGCGTCCGCCGCCCGAAGGGTCTCGGCGCGCTTGAGCTCGCTGCGGGCGCGGTCCAGGCGCGCATCGGCCTGGGCGAGTTCAGCACGGGCGCGGTCGGCGCGCGCCTGGAACGGCAGCGGATCGATGGTGAAGAGCAGCTGGCCCTTCTCGACGAACTGGCCGTCCTTGAAGTGGACGGCGCTCAGATAGCCGGAGACGCGCGGGCGGACGTCGACGGTGGCGGCGGCGACGAAGCGCCCAGACTGCTCGGACCAGTCGGCCTCCATCCGCACCAGCGGCTTGGCGACGGTGACCGTCGGCGGCGCGGGCGCCGGGCCCTGCGCCTCGGCCCGGGTGCACGCCTGGAGGCCTGCGGCGGCCAGAACGACGGCCGCGCTCACGCCGACCAGACCCCGTTGAAAACGCTGTGGCATGGCGGAACCCCTCAGCAATGCTATATGACGATCGTCATGTCTGATGACGGACGTCATTTCTCATGACGATCGTCATGTGGAGTTCGCCGGGGATGCGTTCAAGAGTTGGCGGCATTGTGGTGCAAAAAAGATGCTGCGCCGCAATACCACTCTACGGATTGGAGCTCCCGTCGAAGCTGCTAAGAGATGAAAAAGAGAGAGGAAACGCCGTTGAACCCGCTAGCCAACCGGAAGGAGGAAACTCGCCGACGCATCGTCGACACCGCTGCGCGGCTGTTCCTCGAAAAGGGCGTCGACCGCGTCGGGGTGGACGAGATCATGCGCGAGTGCGGCCTGACGCACGGCGGCTTCTATGGCTATTTTCCCGGCAAGGAGGCGCTGATCTCGGAGGCCTGCTCGGCGGCGCTGGATGAGGCCGCCCACCAGTGGGAGGACCTGGCCCGGAACATGGCCGACGACCGGCTGTGGAAGAGCTTCCTGAAGACCTATCTGGCGGGCGACCTGGTGTCCGCCAAGAACCCCGCCTGCCCGGCCGCCATCCTGGGCGCCGACGTCGCCCGCCGGCAGGATACGCTGCAGACCACCTATATCGCCCACCTCAAGGCGATGATCGACATCATCCAGGCGGATTCGGGAGCCGACCGGTCGCACGCCATCCTCAGCTTCGCCGCCCTGGTCGGCGCGACCGCCCTGGCCGCCCAGGTCGGCCAGGACAAGGCGCTGGCGGCCGAAATCCTCAACGCCACCCGCGACGAGCTGCTGAGATGCCGTCCCGCGAAGGTGGAGAAGGTCTAGGCGCCGGCAGGCGCGGCCAGCACGAACTTGTCGTCCTTCGCCGACGGCAGCTTCACAACCACGGTGACCACCTCGGTCAGGGCGGTGAAGTCGGTGGCCTCGCCGGGCTCGATGGTCAGGATGTCCCCCGCGCCCCACTCCCGACCGAGCATCCGCACCCGGCCGGAGACGATGGCGGTGAGTTCGGTGGCGACGGCGTGGTAGTGCGCGGCCTCGTGGTCGCCGGCGGCATAGTGTTTGATGGCGACTTCGCAATGCGCGCTGCGAAGCGCCACCGGCGCGAAGTCGCCGACGAACCAGCCCTTGATCATGCCCTCGAGACGGTCGTGCTTCATGCGCGCCGGGCTTCCAGCGCCTGTTCGTAGGCTTCGATCTGGGCGAGCGCCTTCAGCGGGTGGTACTGGTTGGCGGCCAGCGCAAAGGTGGCGATCTTCTTCTGGTCGAGGATGAACTCGTTCAGCGCCGGGCTGATGAAGAAGCGGTCCTGCACCTGGGCGTCCTTCAGAATCATCTGCTGCAGGGCGTCGAAGAAGTCGCCCGCTCGCCGGAACCAGAAGAAGCCGGCGTTGGCCGTGCGGCTGATCGGCCGCTTCTCGGCAGCCTCGGTCACCCAGCCCTCGGCATCGATTCGCACGAAGGAATAGCGCGGGTGCAAGCTCTCGAAGGTCATGACGCCTGCGTCGGCCCCCTTGGCCCGGAAGCCCTGGATGACGGCGGCGTAGTCGACCTCGATGTGATCGGTGGCGCTGGCGACGATCAACTCGTCCTCCAGGTCCATCTGGCCGACCGCCAGCATAGCGGTGCAGGCCGCCCCACGGGTGTCGCGACGGATCTCGACGACCGAGCAGTCAGGGGCCATCAGGCCAGCGATGTCCTTGAGGTGGTAGCGTTCGACGTCGCTGCGGCGGAAGCAGAAGACGAAGCGCGCCTTGCGGTCGAACGACAGCGCCTTGACCTGGCGCTCCAGCACCAGGCCGTCGTCCATTTCCGACAGCCAGATCGGATAGGGATCGGCGGCGTTTGGATCCACCGGCTCGCCCGCGGCGAGGATCAGCACGTTCATGCCGCCTCCCGAAGCGCCGTCTCGATGCGGCGATCGAGGTTGCTCAGGGTCACGTCGCCGACGTCGCGCACCACCAGCACATGCGCGCCCGAGGCGCGCGCGGCCTGCAGCCCGTGCTCGTTGTCCTCGACGATCAAGGTCTCGGACGGCGAGACGCCCAGCTTCAGCATGGCGGCGATGTAGATGTCGGGCGCGGGCTTCGGCCGCTCGACGTCCTCGTTGGACAGCATCAGGTCGAGGTATTTGGCCAGGTGCGCCCGCTGCATCATCGCCTCGACCGTGTTGCGCACCGAGTTCGAGGCCACCGCCAGTTTCAGGCCGCGCGCCTTCAGGGTCGACAGCGCGAACTGGTGGATGAAGGTCGGCTTGCAGCGGGTGTTGACCATCTCCATCGTGTAGCTCTGCTTGAGCGTGTTCAGGAAGGAATGCAGCTCGCGCGGCAGATCCTCAGTGGTCGAGAGAATCTCCAGCTTCTTGCGCGTCGGCAGCCCGTCGAAAGTGGTCAGGTGATCGGCGCGGCTGATCTCCAGGCCGAACAGGCCGAGCGCCTTGTTGAGCGCCTCGTAGTGCCATTCCTTGGCGTCGATCAGGACGCCGTCCATGTCGAAAACGACCGCCTTGATCATAGGTCCAGCGCCGCCTTCGCGGTCTCGGGCCAATCGGTGCAGAGCGTCACCCGGGCCTCCCCCTTCAGCTCGGCCAACCTGTCCCACAGCGGCTGCGGCTCGCGCCCATGCAGCTCGGCGGAAACGATGCAGACGGACTTGCCCGCATCCAGGTGCCTGCGGATCAGATCAGGCCGAATCCATTGATCGTCGGTAAAGGAATCCAGCCAGATGCCGGCGGCGCGCTCATAGAGGATCGGCTCCGGTTCGATGTCGCTGTGGCGGCTGTAGAAGGGCAGGCCCTGGTTGGCGAAGTGCACGGTCTGCGGACCGGACATGTCGAAGGCGAACCAGGGGATGGAACTGGCCGCGAAGGCCTGCAGCAGCAGCGGCGCCAGCCCGTCGGACTTGACGTTCACCGCCAGCGGCAGGCTCGAGCCCTCGAACATCGCGACCACCTCGCGCCAGCGCATCTCGCCGCCCTTCGGCGGGTCGTGGGCCACGACCAGCTGGCCGGCCAGGTCGCGGACGTCGGTTTCGGTCCCGAACCCGGCCTCGAGGGTCCGGGCGAAGGCCGCGCGGCTGTTCTTCTCCTCAGCGGTCTTCCAGTAGCCGCGGTGGCTGATGATCTGCACGTCAGGCCGCCACGCGCTCGGCGATCGGCAGGCTGAGGAACAGCGCCAGGTCCGAGGGCACGCCCAGGCCGTACATGCCGGCGGCCTCTGCGCCGATGTTGTGGATGGCGATCCTCGCGCCCTTCTCGATCAGCATGTTGTAGACCGGGGCGACATAGAACTCGCCGTTCACCCGCAGGTCCTTGGCGATCATCTCGCGCGCAGCTTCGGCGAAGTCGCGGCCGCGGGCGAAGTTGTAGACCCCCACCGTCGCCTCGTCGGAGATCGGAACCTTCTCGGCCACCTCGGTGACCATCGCCTGGTCGTCGACGGCGACGAAGGACCATTTCGGGTCGTGCGCCGTCATCGTCATGATCAGGCCGTCGCAGCCGTCCATCGCGACCAGGTAGTCGTCGATGGCGATGTCCAGGTACTGGTCGCTGTTGGCGATCATCAGCGGGCTGTCGTCGAGCCAGGCCTCCGCCGTCAGCACGCTGCAGGCGGCGCCCTCGGTGACGCCGTCCAGTTGGACGATGGCGCAGCCCGGCGCCCACTGGCCCAGCAGCCGCTCCAGCTCATAGGCGGCGACATGCTCGCGTTGGCAGATGAAGACGAAGCGGTGCGGCCGGCTGGGTCGCAGGTTGTCGATCACCAGCTTGATCATCGGCACGCCCCGGACCGGGATCAGCGGCTTGGGATCCTTAAAGCCGGCGTCGGCGAAACGGCTGCCGCGGCCAGCCATGGGAACGACGATGGTGAGGGGCTTCTGGGGCATGAGACGGTCCCGATTCGCCGCTTATTGTAACGCTTCCGGCTGAGTCGCACTCGGGGGGGCGCCGGAGGGATTCTTTTTGCCGCCGCCTTTCGATCGCACAGCGACGGCATAGATCAAGGCCTGTCCTCAGCAGACGGGAGACGGCCATGCAGACCACGGGCAACACCATACTGATCACCGGCGGCGGCTCCGGCATCGGCCGCGCCCTGGCGCACCGCTTCCATGACCTCGGCAACCAGGTGATCATTTCCGGCCGCCGGCGCGACGCGCTCGAAGACGCCGCCGCCGGGCGCGCGGGGATCCACATCCTGCAACTGGACGTCGAAGATCCCGCCGCCATCGAGCGTTTCGCCGACCAGGTTCTGTCGCAACACCCGCAGCTGAACGTCCTGATCAACAACGCCGGCGTGATGCGCGGCGAGTCGCTGGCCAGCCGGCGCGATCTCGCCGACGCCGAGGCGACGGTGATCACCAACCTGCTCGGGCCGATCCGGTTGACCAACGCCCTGATCGACCACCTGGCGGCAGCGGCGCACGCGGCGGTGGTCAACGTCACTTCGGGCCTGGCCTTCGTGCCGCTGTCGTCGGCGCCCACCTATTCGGCCACCAAGGCGGCGCTGCATTCCTACACCCTGTCGCTGCGCGCGCAGATGAACGGCAGGGTCGAGGTGATCGAACTGATCCCGCCGGGGGTGCAGACCGACCTGACGCCGGGCCAGTCGACCCGCGCCGGCTATATGCCGCTCACCGACTACATCGACGAGGTGATGGGTCTCTTCCAGCAGCAGCCGACGCCGGCGGAGATCAGCGTCAAGCGGGTGGGCTTCCTGCGCCGGGCGGAGGCCGAGGGCCGCTTCGACGCGGCTTTCGCCGCGCTCAACGGCGGCTGATCACGGCGCAGCCGGCGCCTCCAGCCGCTCGGCCCGCTCGAAGGCCGTGCGGCGGCCGCGGGACGGCTTGGCGGTGTGCAGCGCCGAGCAGCTGCCGTAGAACTCCACCTCGGCGATCTTCAGGGTGACGCGGTAGCAGGCGCCGTCCACCCGCGCCTCGACCTCGCAGGGACCGAGCTGGGTGACGGCGATCGGCGTGGTCGCGTCGTTGACCAGCCCCTGGCGCGCGAGCCCGCCGCGCACCAGCTGGGCGAGCGGGCTGTCGTAGACCCCGCCCCGATAGGGCGCCGGATCGATCCGCCCTTCGGCCTCCAGGGCGCACAGCGCGCCGAGGTCGAGATGGTCGAGGTGGGCGTACATGCTGCCGGAGGGAAAGAAGATGCCGGTGGCGGCGAACCGGTCGCCGCCGAGATGCGAGGATTCGATCGGCTGGAAGGCCGAAGCGCCGTCCTCGAAGAGCTTTCGCGCCGCCTGGTAGGTCGCGAAGCCGAATTTGGCGCAGCAGCGGTCGCGCGTGCCGTGCGTGCAGATCGCCAGCCTGGGCGCGCCGGCGGCATCGATCGGCCAGCGGCGGCCGAACGTCTCCAGCAGCGGGGCCAGCCCCTCCGCCGCGCCCTCCCCGCCCGCATGGACCAGCACCGCGGCGTCCTCGTCGGCGGGGTTGTAGAGCCGCGTCACCAGGCCGGCTCGCCGGGCTGCGCGGATCGCGTGCAGCTCCTCGCGGGAAGCCCAGTGGCGGTTCATCTCGGCGTCGTGCCAGACCCGCTTGGGCACCGGCAGGAAGACATAGGCCTGGCCCCGCACGCCGGTGCCGGCGAAGGCCTCGTGGGAGCCCAGCGAGACGCGCGAGCAGAACTCCACCTAGCCGCCCTCCCCGCCGGCGACGAAGACGCCGCGGCGGAGCATGTCGCACAGGAAGGCCTCGACGTCGGCGGCGGGCGCCACGCCTGCAAGCGCGGCGACGGCGAGCGCCTCTCCGGCCAGCAGCCGCCGCAGCGCGGGTTCCAGCACCGGCGCCAGGGTGAACTCGACGCCGCGCCAGCTCAGCACGAGGTCGTCGCCGCGGACCTCCAGGCGGCTGGGTCCCTGGGCGAGGGTGATGGTCGCGCCCGCCGGCAGCGGCGTCTCGTCGGCGATGTGCGGGAAGGCCAGTTGCGGCCGCTGCGGCAGGCCAACCTCGACATGGCGGCGGTAGCGGCGCGCGAGCGTCGTCGGATCGGCCGCGCCGATCTCGGCCAGCAGCTCGGCGAGCCGCGCGGCCACCGCCGCGTCGCCGGCCTCGAACGGCAGGTCGGCGCGGGCGAGCGGCTCACCCAACAGGTCGTCGGCCAGCCAGTGCAGCAGGTCCGATCCGCTCTTTCGGGTCAGGCCGATGGTCAGGTGCAGGGTCGGCCCGCCCAGCCCCACGGCGGCATGCCAGTCGCCGCGCGGCAGGTAAAGCACGTCGCCGGGCTCCAGCACCATCCGCTCGGGCTCGCGGTCCGGCGGGCTCGCCTCCGGCGCCGGACCGCGTCGCGTCGGCGCCGTCTCGCTCGCCCCGTAGAGGGCCCATTCCTTGCAGCCCTCGAGCTGGACGACGAAGACGTCGTGGTCGTCCCAGTGCACGTCGAAGCCCTGGGTCGTGCCCCAGCAGGCGTAGAGGTTGGCCTGGCTGGACGCGGTGAACTCCGCCGAGAGGCCCGAGCACAGCTGCTGCAGGGCCGGGCTGATCTCGTTCACCGCATCGACGATCAGGGTCGCGCCCTCCCGCAGGCGCGCGGTCAGCGCCGCCGGATCGAGATCCTGCAGCACCGCGCCGCGCCGCGTCCGGCGGGACTTGAAGACGCCCTCGGTCACGTCCGCGCCGGCCTGCTCCAGCCGCAGCCGCGGCGGCGTCAGTCGCTGTTCGGCCAGGGCGGCGTTGAGCTGCGGCCAGCCGAACAGGCCCTGCGCCACGCCGGGCGCCAGGCGGCTGCGGTGGGCGGCTCGGCCGAGCCGGGTCGCCATGAAGCCCGTGACCTCGCCCGGCCCGATCAGGCCGGCGAGCGCGCGGAAGGGCGTGTCCGGCTCAGCTGTCGGTCCCGTCGCTGTCGGCCCCGTCCGTGCCGTCGCTGTCGGCGTCATCGGTTCCGTCGGTGTCGCTTCCGTCGGTTCCGTCCGTATCCGCGCCGTCCGTTCCGTCACCGTCGTTTCCATCCGTGCCGTCGCCGTCCGCCGGGTCCTTGCTCAGCATGACCGGCCTGGGATCTGCCGGCTCATCGATGCCGCGAATCAGCGAGCTGTCCGATTGTGCGTCTTGGTTCATGACCCGTCCTCTTGGCGCCGGGGCGGCTACGCGCGTCGCGCCCCCCATGCCAAAACACCGCGCCGCCCGGTTCGATCCCGCACCGCAGCGTAAAAGCCCAGGTTCAATGCAGCGTGCGGCCGGGCTCCGAACCGCCGCGCTCGCAAGTGGCGAGCCGGCCGGCTGTCAGCCGGCGGCCACCGTCCGACAGCAGCGTGGCGACATAGCGGATGGCGGCGGCGAGGCCGGCGTCCGGCCTGCCGCCGAGCAACTGCGCCAGGCCGCGGTTGACCGCAACGCGACCCGCGGCCAGCCCCTCCTCCTGGACCGCCGCCAGGGCCGCCAGGATCCGCAGCTCGTCTCCGCTAATAGCGCTGCTGCCGGGCATGTGCAGCCGAAGGCCTTGTGATGCGCGCGCGCTGAGCAGCCTGACCAGCACCAGCAGCCCGCACAGGATCTGGTCCGCGGCCGGCCCGTAGAGGTCGTGGAAGGTGCGCCGCAAGGACGGGCAGTCGCCGCGCCCGACCGCCACCGATCGCATCGCCCACAGCACCGCCCGGTCGAGGTCGTCGAGTTCGGCCGACCCGTTCAGGTCCGCCTCCGCCTGCAGTTGCATAGCCGTCTCCGTGAAGCCCGACTGCAGGGTTCCATATTTGCGACTAATTCGCAATTGCATAACTTGGCGCATCATCACGGTCAAGCCTGTGCACAATTCGCGATCAAGCTGCCGGAATTTTAGAAGACAACCCTCACATTAAGTTCAACAGCCAAGCCGTTTGACGCCGCGGTGATGCGTCGTAAGGACACGCCCCATGGAAATGATCGAAGCCACAGTCGAGCATCTACCTAGGCACGTGACGGTTCTTTTGGTTCGCCATTGGGATCCTGTTCGAGATGAACTCTTTGAAAGGCTTCAGGAACGGGATCTTGGGGCGCTTGGCCCCGGCTATACTTCAGACCCGGCGCCGAGGCTGACCTCACATGCCTGCGCCGATCTGGCGCGCGTCGGGCTCAACCCGGCCCAGGACAGCGGCCCGCACGCCCTGGCTCGCCGGCGGCGGGAGACATGGAGCATTCCGGCCGTTCTCCTGGAGGCGCCCGCATGAGCGGGGGCGAGGCCTGCCGGCCGCAGAGGAGCGTGCGATGCCGCGCCTGATCGTCATCTCCAATCGGGTGAACGCGCCCGTCGACGAGAACGACGCCAGCGTCGGCGGACTGGCGATGGCGCTCTCCGCAGCCCTGCGGGAATACAGCGGCATCTGGTTCGGCTGGAGCGGCCGCACCACCACCGAGTTCACCGGCCAGCTCTCGCTGCAGCGGAACGCCGGCGTGACCGTGGCCACCGTCGATCTCGAGGAGCAGGACCGGCAGGAATACTACAACGGCTACGCCAACCGCACGCTGTGGCCGCTGTTCCATTACCGGATCGACCTGTCGGCCTATGAACGCTCGTTCGACAAGGGTTACGCGCGGGTCAACGCCCGGTTCGCCGAGACGGTCACCCCGCTGCTGGAAGCTGACGACCTGATCTGGGTGCACGACTACCACCTGCTGCCGCTGGCCCAGGAGCTGCGCAAGCGCGGGGTGCGCAACCGCATCGGCTTCTTCCTGCACATCCCCTGGCCGGCCCAGCGCCTGTTCACCACCCTGCCGAACCACGCCGAGCTGGTGCGCGCGCTGTTCGACTATGACCTCGTTGGCTTCCAGAGCGAGGACTCGGTCTCGGCCTTTCGGGAGTACGTCATCGACGAGATCGGCGGCGAGATCTCCGACCAGGGCGAGGCGACCGCCTTCGGCCGTAAACTGCAGGTCGGCGCCTTCCCGATCGGCCTCGACGCCGAGGCCTTCACCAAGGCCGCCGTCGGCGAGCCCGCCCAGCGCTGGCGCGAGCGCATGGAGGCCAGCCTCGCCGGCCGCAAGCTGATCATCGGCGTCGACCGGCTCGACTATTCCAAGGGACTCGAGGAGCGCTTCCTCGCCTACGAGGAGTTCCTGGCCAACCACCCGGACAGCCTGGAAGGCGTCTCGCTGTTGCAGGTGGCCACCCCCAGCCGCGACGAAGTCTCCGCCTACCAGGACATCCGCGCACGGCTCGACGCGGTCAGCGGGCGCATCAACGGGGCCTACGCCACCGCCGACTGGGTGCCGATCCGCTATGTGAACCGCACCTATCGGCGCGACGAGCTCGCCGGCATGTATCGCGCCGCCGACGTCGGCCTGGTCACTCCGTTGCGCGACGGGATGAACCTGGTGGCCAAGGAATACGTCGCCGCCCAGGATCCGAGCGACCCCGGAGTGCTGGTCCTGTCGCAGTTCGCCGGCGCCGCCGAGCAGCTTGCCGACGCCCTGATCGTCAATCCCTTCAGCCGCGAGGACATGTCGGACGCCATCCAGCGGGCGCTGACCATGCCGCTGGCGGAGCGGCAGAGCCGGTGGCGTCGGCTGATGGCGGAGGTCAGCAACAACGACGTCACCGCCTGGCGCGACCGCTACGTCCATGCCCTCGAAAAGGTCGGCGAGACGCCACAGAGGCTCGAGGCCGCGGCCGCGGCCAGCTGAGCCGGGCCGATATTCCCACGCCCGACGAGCGGGCTTTCCGAATCCGGCTAAAAAGGGGAAGCAGACCTCGCGGCTGTCACGCGCGCCGCGCTGGTTCACGGAGTTCCTCAACCCACATGCGTGAGCTCAGGGTTCGATGCTGACCCGCCTCTGGTCACTCCTACGCGCACTGTTCCGGCGGCCGGCTCCGACCCGGCGTGAAATCCCGGCCGAGCCGGAGCCGCCGCCCTCGCCCGCCGCCCCGGTCGAGCCGGCCGTCCCCGCGATCGACTCTTCACCCGAAGTCGCCTTGCCTGCGCCAGAGCCCACGGCCCTGCCTTTGGGCGAGCCGTCCGAGGACGAGGACGAGGACGAGTGGGCCGACGAAGAGGCGGAGGAGGAGTCGGACGACGAGCCGGACCCGTTCATCACCGGAACGGCGGCGGCGACCGAGGCGGTCTCCGTCGACACCCAGGCCCTGCGGGCGCAGGCCCGCGCCGAAGCGCTGAGCGGCGAGCACCGGATCTACCTGTCCAGCCCGGCCGGCCCCGGCAGCCTGGCCGAAGCGCTGAACCTCCTGCTCGAAGAAGGATTGGTGGAGGCGCAGTTCGTGCAGGTTGGGGACGACGCCCCCTACATCCTGTATCGGCCGATCGCCTGACCGGCGGGCGGGGCTAGGCGTCTTCGAGCAGCTGCGCCTGGAGCTGCTCCAACACCGCGGCCGTGACGCCGACCCGCTCCTGCAGATAGGCCTCGATCGAGCCGTGCGCCGCCTCGATCGCCTCGAACGCGGAGCGGATGTAGTCGGGCTCGACGCCGAGGATCGCGTCGATCACCTCCGGCGCGAGGTGGGCCAGCTGCGCCGCCGTGGCCGAGGCCATGCGGTCGTAGGCGACGAATTTGGTGAGCAGGTAGTCCTCGAGGATCGTCTCCGCCGGCACGCCGAGCGCCGAAAGGATCAAGGCGGCGGCGACGCCGGTGCGGTCCTTGCCGGCCGAGCAGTTGAACACCAGCGGCGCCTCGCCGTTCGCCAGCCGCCGGAACAGCTCGCCATAGGCGCCGGCCTGTTCGAACGGCAGCTCGCGGTAGACCGCGGTCATGGCGGCGCGCGCCTGTTCGCCGGTCGGCAGGTCCGAGGCCAGCAGGTTGCGAAGGTCGCCAAAGCTCAGCTCATAGTCGCGCGCCCAGTAGCTGAGGTTGGGAACCCGGCCCCAGTCCACCGGCATGGTCCGGCGCTCCGAAGTCGTCCGCAGATCGCAGATCACGCGCAGGCCCATCTCCGCCAGCTGCGCATAGGCCGCCTCGGTCAGGCCGGCCATGCTGCCGGAACGGTAGAGCCTGCCCCACCGCAGCCGCCGGCCGTCGCGCGTGGCGTATCCGCCCAGGTCACGGAAGTTCCGACCGCCCTCCAGCGGCAGCACCCGTTCCAGCGCACCCATCATCGCCATCCGGCCACCTCGTGACTTTGAAACGCGGTCGAAATGGTAGGCCGGGTGAGGTTCGAACTCACGACCATTCGATTAAAAGTCGAATGCTCTACCACTGAGCTACCGGCCCGCATCGTCGGCGCGAAAGCCCAGGACGAAGCGGCGCGGACCTTAGGCGCCGCGCCCGCTCGACGCAAGGGCGGTTGAGAGCCCGCTACCCAGCCCGCTGACCGGCGCGGAACTCTGCGCGGAAGGCGTCCAGCCGGCCCTCGGCGATGGCCGCGCGCATCTCGGCCATCAGCCGCTGGAAGAAGGTCAGGTTGTGCCAGGACAGCAACACCTTGCCTAGGATCTCCTCGGCCCGCACCAGGTGGTGCAGATAGGCCTTGGAGTAGTCGCGGCTGGCGGGGACGTCGCTCTCGGGGTCCAGCGGCGTATCGTCCTCCGCAAAACGCGCGTTCTTCAGGTTGATCGGCCCCTGCCAGGTCCAGGCCTGGCCGTGCCGGCCGGCGCGGGTGGGCAGCACACAGTCGAACATGTCGACCCCGCGCCAGACCGCCTCGACGATGTCGATCGGCTTGCCGACCCCCATCAGATAGCGCGGCCGCTCCGCCGGCAGCATTCCCGGCGCGAAGTCGAGCACCTCGCACATCGCTTCATGCCCCTCCCCCACCGCCAGACCGCCCAGGGCGTAGCCGTCGAAGCCGACCTCGATCAGCCGCTCGGCGGATTCGCCGCGCAGCGCCGCGGAGAGGCCGCCCTGCTGGATGCCGAACAGGTTCTGAGCCTCGCGGTCGCCGAAATAGGCCTTGCAGCGGGCGCCCCAGCGGGCCGAGCGGCGCATGGCCTCGGCGGCGCGACCCTCCTCCGCCGGCAGGGCCACCAGCTCGTCCAGCTGCATGACGATGTCCGAGCCCAGCAGGTCGGCCTGGATTTCCATCGACCGCTCCGGCGACAGCGCGTGGCGCGAGCCGTCGAGGTGGCTCTGGAAGGTGACCGCCTCCTCGGTGACCTTGGCGATGTTCGACAGCGACATCACCTGGAAGCCGCCGCTGTCCGTGAGGATCGGCTTGTCCCAGCGCATGAAGCGGTGCAGCCCGCCCAGCCGCCGGACCCGCTCGGCGGTCGGCCGCAGCATCAGGTGGTAGGTGTTGCCGAGCAGGATCTCGGCGCCGGTCTGCGCCACCTGGTCGACGGTCAGCGCCTTGACGGTCGCCGCCGTGCCGACCGGCATGAAGGCCGGGGTGCGGATCTCGCCGCGCGCGGTGGCGAGAACGCCGGTGCGGGCCTTGCCGTCGGTGGCGGCGATGCGGAAAGGAAAGCCCGCCATCAGGCCTGCGCCCGCCACAACAGGCTGGTGTCGCCATAGGAATAGAAGCGGTAGCCGCCGTGAATCGCGTGGGCATAGGCCTCGCGCATGGTCTGAAGTCCCGCGAAAGCCGAAACGAGCATGAACAGCGTCGACTTCGGCAGGTGGAAGTTGGTCATCAGGCCGTCGGCCGCGCGGAAGCGGTAGCCCGGGGTGATGAAGATGGCGGTCTCGTCCATGAACGGGCGGATCACGCCGTCCTCGCCGGTCGCCGATTCCAGCAGCCGCAGCGAGGTGGTGCCGACGCAGACGATCCGCCCCCCCGCGGCGCGCGCCGTGTTCAGTCGCTCGGCGGTGGCCGCATCGACCTCGCCCCATTCGGCGTGCATGCGATGTTCGGAGAGATTCTCGGTCTTGACCGGCAGGAAGGTGCCGGCGCCGACGTGCAGGGTGACGAAGGCGGTGGCGACGCCGGCCTGCGCCAGCCGCTGGAACAGCTCCGGCGTGAAGTGCAGGCCGGCGGTCGGCGCGGCGACCGAGCCGTCCTCCTCGGCGTAGACCGTCTGGTAGTCGGCGCGGTCGCGGGCGTCCTCACCGCGCTTGGCGGCGATATAGGGCGGCAACGGCATCGCCCCGCGCTCGGCGATGGCGGCGTCGAGGTCGGGACCGGAGAGGTCGAAGGCCAGGGTCACCTCGCCGCCCTGGCCCTTCGCCGTCACCGTGGCGTCGAGCGCGCCCAGCAGGCAGGCGCGGTCGGCGGCCTCGCCGAAGGCCACCCGGTCGCCGACCGCCAGCCGCTTGCCCGGCCGCATGAAGGCGGTCCAGACATGGGCCGCGGTCCGGCGATGCAGGGTCGCCTCGACCTGCACCCGGTTGTCGCCGCGATGGCGCACGCCCTTCAGCCGCGCCGGGATCACCCGCGTGTCGTTGAGCACCAGCACGTCGCCGGCCCGCAGCAGGTCCGGCAGGTTGCGCACCGATAGGTCGCGGAACGGCTGGCCCGGGGCGACCAGCAGCAGGCGCGCGGCGTCGCGCGGGCTCGCCGGGCGCAAGGCGATGCAATCTTCAGGCAGATCGAAGTCGAAATCGGCAAGTTTCATCAAGCCGCACCTGAGGCCATGCAGCATGGAGCACGTCAACAGTTGCCGTGGTAAGGCCTCGCCATGCGCGAAAAGAGACTCGTCCTGGTGACCGCGTTCAAGGTCGCCATCGTCATGGCCGCCGCCGTTTGCGCCGGCGGCGCGGTTCTGGCCCTCGGCGGCATAGTCAATCCGACGCTGGACCTGCTGGCCCACTTCGCACCCCTGTGGCTTCTGGGCTGCGCGGGAACCCTTCTGCTGTCGGCCCTGTCCGACGCGACGTTCCGCGCCGCGGGCATGCTGCTCAGCGCCATAGGCATCGTCGCCGCGGCGACGCTGATGGCCCCGGAAGTCCTGCGTTCGGCAGGGCCGCAGGCGCCCGCCTCCGCACCCGGCCAGCTGAAGATCGTCCAGTTCAACGTCTGGCGGGAGAACAGCGACATCCGCAAGACCGTCGGATGGCTGGCGAGCCAGAACGCGGACATCATGATCCTGGAAGAGACCACGCCGCAGATGCGTGCGCTGCTGAAGGCCCAGCCAGGCTGGCGGCTCAGCTGCCAGCTCTGCGAGACGGTGATCGTCAGCCCGCACCCGCTTCGGCGCCCCGAGCGGCCGATCAGCGAACGGCTGGCCGATCCCATTCCGCTGACGCAAGCGCTGTTCGACGATCAGCACGGAACCTTCGCCGTCCTGGCGGCCCACAACGGCTGGCCGACCGACTGGCGACAGCAGTTGCGGCAGGAAGGCCACGTGGCGGCCAACGTGCGGCGCTACCCCCCGGAACGGACGATCCTGGCCGGCGACTTCAACTCCACGCCGTGGTCGTTCCTGCGGCGATCCTGGGACCACAGGTTCGGGCTGATCCGGCGCGAGCGCGGGGTCTTCTCCTGGCCCGCAAGGGGCCTTGCCGGCCTCGGCGCCGACCTTCCGTTCCCCCTCCTGCCGATCGACCACCTCTATGCCGGGCCGGGCTGGGCCACCGTGAGCGTGCGCCGGGGCCCCAGGCTGACCTCGGACCATTATCCGCTGGTGGTCATCCTAGCGCCTGTCGGGCGGCGCTGAGCGCAGCCTCCAGGCTTTCACGCTGGGCGGCGTGGTCGGCTTCGAGCGCCGCGGCCCGGCGCTCGAGCTGCGCACGCTGATCCGCCAGCCGGGCCATGGCTTGGCGGTGGTCGGCGTCGAGCGCGGCCAGCCGCGTCTCCAGGTCGGCGACCTTCTTTAGCGCCGCTTTCGAGGGGCCCTTGGGCGGCGGCTTGGCGGGCCGCAATCTGGCGAGCGTCTCGCGAGAGCCGGCCGGCCGGCGCAGCACCTCGCCCGGCCGGGCGGTCGCCGCCGCCACCAGTTCCGGGTCGTCGCTCTCGTGGGCCTGACCTTCCTTGAAGACGTCCTGGCGCACGCCCCAGGCGGCGAGCGCCTTGGCCCTGGAACTGGTCGCCACGACGAAATCGGTCAGTCCGTCGGTGGTGACGAAGACCTTCAGCCGTGGCGGCATCGCGGAACCTCGGGCCATCCCTGCGGCACTGCGAGCCTCCTCCACCCCTTCGGGGTCCCCCTCCCCCAACGGGGGAGGAGAACGAGGTCGTAGCGCCACCTCTCCTCCCCCTCTGGTGGAGGGGGACCGCAAAGCGGTGGAGGGGGCGCGGCCGAGGCCAACATCGGGCGT
>Ga0207703_10000121_pt1 | contig 94523 bp, 98 predicted proteins | sample KBSSwiS12_FD_184304 | JGI IMG/M metagenome (GOLD analysis project Ga0207703, IMG submission 184304) | Switchgrass rhizosphere microbial communities from Kellogg Biological Station, Michigan, USA - KBS Switchgrass S1-2 (SPAdes) (version 2) | ecosystem: Host-associated > Plants > Roots >...
GGTATCGATGTCCGCGACGCGTGCAGAACGGATTCCGGCACTACGACGCGCGGAATCCCTCGCCCTGACGCGTCGCGGACATCGGTACCGGTTCCCAGCATCGAACGGCCCACCGACCCTAGGCTGACCACGTGTCCGCCCACCGCCTGAGCCGCTGGATTCTTCCAGCCGCCGCCGGCCTGGCCTCGGTCATCCTCGGACTCGGTATCGCCGAGCTGGTCGCCGCGTTCGTCGCCCCGCAGGCCAGCCCGGTGCTCGTGGTGGGATCTCAGCTGATCGACTGGGCGCCCGCCTGGGCCAAGCAGACCGCGATCGCGCTGTTCGGAACCGGTGACAAAGCAGCACTGCTCGCCGGCGTGGCCATCGCACTGGTCGTCGTCTCGGGAGCCGCCGGCGCGCTGGAGCGGTGGAAGCCGCCACTCGGGCGGATCGTGATCGGCGCGGAGGGCGTGTTCGGGGTCGGCGCCGCGATCGCCCGGTCCGGCTCGTCGCCCGCCGACATCATCCCCGGGGCCGTTGCCACCGTCGTGGCCTTGATCACGCTCGGTTACCTGCTGCGCAAGCTCGATGAGCAACCGCGCCCCCGTCCGGTCAATCCGGCGACGCTCCGCGCGAGCGGGTCGGCGAAGGCACCGTCGCGTGAGGTCGCCGAGGCCGCGGCCGCTCAGCGCGCCGCCGCCGAGAGGCTCAGCCGGCGGCGCTTCCTCGGATTGTCGGGCGGAGCGGTCATCGTCGGCGCCCTGTCGCTGGTCGGCGGCTACGCGCTCGAGGCGGGCGCCCGGGCCGCCGCGGCCGCCCGCAACGCGTTGAAGCTCCCCGCAGCCGCGGTGAAGGCGCCGGCAGTTCCCGCCGGAGCCGAGTTCGACATCCCGGGACTGGCCAAGGTGGTATCGCCGAACGACCAGTTCTACCGGATCGACACCGCCCTGCAGGTTCCGCAGCTCGACCCGGCTCAGTGGGAGCTGAAGATCACCGGCCTGGTCGAGAAGCCCGTGACCGTGACCTTCACCGAGCTGCTCGCGCTGCCGCTCGAAGAGAGCTACACCACCCTGATGTGCGTGTCGAACGAGGTCGGGGGGACCCTGATCGGCACTGCGAAGTGGCTGGGCTACCCGATCCGCCATCTCCTCGCGAAGGCCCGGCCGTCCGCATCCGCCGACATGGTGCTGTCGCACAGTTCCGACGGATTCACGGCGAGCACCCCGCTGTCTGTGCTGCAGGAGGACGACCGCAACGCGATCCTCGCGGTCGGCATGAACGGCGATCCGCTTCCTCCCGAGCACGGCTATCCGGTCCGGATGGTCGTCCCCGGTCTCTACGGCTACGTCTCGGCCACCAAGTGGGTCGTCGAGCTCGAGGTCACCCGGTTCGCCGATCGCAGGGCGTACTGGACGGACCGCGGCTGGAGCTCGCACGGGCCGGTGAAGCTCGAATCCCGCATCGACGTGCCCCGAGACGGCGCGGGCGTGAAAGCCGGCCGGGTCGTGGTGGCGGGTGTCGCCTGGCATCAGCACACCGGCATCAAGAAGGTCGAGGTGCGGGTGGATGGCGGCGACTGGAACGAGGCCGAGCTCGCCGCCGCCATCTCGACAGACACCTGGGTGCAGTGGCGGTGGGAGTGGGACGCGCCGGCAGGACAGCACCGGCTGGAGGTGCGGGCCACCGACGCCACCGGCGCCGTGCAGACCGCGGAGGTCGCCGACACGGTACCGAACGGCGCGACGGGCTATCACACCATCCAGGTCAACGCCGGCTGAGCGACGCCGGCTGAGCGCCTCGGTCCGAGGCGTCAGCTCTTCGAACCGGTGACCGCGAGCGCTCCGCCCAATCCGATCATCACCACACCGCCCGCGACGCCGAGGTGCGACAGGCGTTTCGGCGACCGGGCGAACCAGTGCCGGGCCGCTCCGGCCGTCAGGGCCCAGATGCTGTCCATCAGCAGGGCGAGCACGACGAAGGTGAGGCCGAGTTCTGCCAGTTGGAACGGGATCCTGCCGGCCTTCGGATCGATGAACTGCGGCAGGATCGCGACGAAGAACACGATCGACTTCGGATTGGTGACCCCGACGACGAACCCCTCGCCCAGCAGCCGGAGCGTCGACCGTGGCGCACCGGATTCGACCGGTGCCGACACCCGGCTCCTGTGGCGGATCGCCTGGATGCCGAGGAACACCAGGTAGGCAGCTCCCGCGTACTTGATCACCGTCAGCACCACGATCGACTGCGCCACGATGGCGCCGACGCCGAGCGCGACCAGGGTGGTCTGCACCAGCATCCCGCTGGCATTCCCGACCACGCTCAGCAGGCCGGCTCGGCGGCCGAGGGCGAGCGTCCTCCCGATGACGAAGAGCACGCTCGGGCCGGGCAGCGCGATCAGGAGCGCCGCGGCGATGACGAAGGTCACCCAGTGCGAAAGCGGAACCATGCGCCGATGCTAGCGGGCCGGTTCGGGCGCGCGGTGGCGGCCGTGTCCGGATTCGGCGACCAGCCGTCCGTCATGCAGCTCGAGCCCGCGGTCGGCGAAGGCGGTGAGCTGCGGATCGTGCGTGCTGACGATCGCCGCCGCGCCCTGCTGATGCACCAACTCGGCGATCAGCTGCATCATCGCGATCGCGGTTCTGCTGTCGAGCTGGCCGGTCGGTTCGTCGGCGATCAGCAGGTCGGGCCGGTTGGCCAGCGCGCGCGCGATGCCGACGCGCTGCTGCTGGCCCCCCGAGAGCTCGTCGGGGCGCTGATTGGCGTGGCCGGCGAGCCCGACCAGTTCAAGGAGCTCCCGCACGCGTTCCTCGCGCGCCTCCGGTTCTGCCTTGATCACGCGCAGGGGGACCTCGATGTTCTCGGCCGCCGTGAGCATGGGCAGCAAAGCGAATGATTGGAAGACGAAGCCCAGCCGCGTGCTGCGCAGTCGGGCCAGCGCGTCGTCGTCGGCCGTCGAGAGTTCGAGGTCGGCGATCTGCACCTGCCCCGACGTCGGCCGGTCGAGTCCACCGAGCAGGTTGAGCAGCGTGGTCTTGCCCGAACCAGAGGGGCCGCGCAGCAGCACGAGCTCGCCGGGCTCGACGTCGAGGTCCACGTCGACCACGGCATGGACCTCGGCGCCCGGGCGCCCGTAGTCGCGGCTGAGCCCTCGCGCACTCAGGATCGGGGCGGTCATCCCTGCTCCTTCGGGTCATCATCGGATTCGGCCGTCGCGGCGGGCCTGACCGGCGCCACCGTCACGTGATCGTCTTCGAGGCCCAGCCGGACCCGGTCGCGCATCGCGAGCTGCGTGATGTAGTCCTGCGGCAGTTGGAGCCGCCCGACCCGGTCGAGCACGGCGAACTCCTCGGCCACCTCGTGCTCGCGACCGGTGTGGTCGGTGCTGGTGCGGCGCAGCACCTCGGTGGAGGTGCGACCGTCGCGGATCTGCACAGTGCGGCGCACGTGGTCCGAGACCCCGGCATCGTGGGTGACGATCAGCACCGTCGTGCCCAGCGTCTCGTTGATGCCGCGGAACGCCTCGAGGACCATCGCCGAGTTGGCCTCGTCGAGTTCGCCCGTCGGCTCGTCGGCCAGCAGCACCTCGGGCGAGTTGGCCAGGGCCACCGCGATGGCGACACGCTGCTGCTGCCCGCCGGACAACTGGCCGGGCACCCGATCGCGCAGCTCACCCACATCCAGCAGCTCGAGCAGTTCACCGATGCGCGCGGCGCGCGTTGCCCGCGGATGCCCCGCCATCACGAGCGGCAGCAGCACATTCTCGGCCGCCGTCAGATAGGGGAGCAGGTTGCGCGTGGTCTGCTGCCAGATGAAGCCGACCGTTCTCCTGCGATAGCTGAGCCGCTCCCGGCCGCCCATCGCGAGGAGGTCGTGGCCCGCGACGCGCGCCCGGCCGGCCGAGGGGATGTCGAGTCCGGAGAGGATGGTGAGCAGGGTGGACTTGCCGGAGCCCGACGCGCCGATCACCGCCGTCAGTTCGCCGGCCTCCACGGTCAGGTCGAGCCCCTGCAGGGCCTGCACCTCCACGCCGGTCGACGAGAAGATCCTCACCAGTTCGTGGCATTCGATGATGGCGGTCATCAGGCTCCCATCTTGAGGGTGGATGAGGGGTTCACGCGATCCCCGACCGCGGCGGCGATCGCGCCCGAAACCAGCACGACCAGCGAAAATGCGCCGAGGACCAGGCCGAGCAGGGCGGGATCCAGCAGGGGGGCCGGTCGGTGGCTCCCCCCGATGAACGGCCGCAGATCGACGGCCGCGGTCACGACGTAGGGCAACAGGCATCCCAGCACCGCGCCGGCCGCGAGCGCCACGACCGCGACCGGCACGAGCTCCCAGGCGATCAGGCCGGCAAGACGGCGGCGGGGCATCCCCAGTGTGCGCAGGATGCCGGCCGTCCTGCCCCGCGCGGCGGCGGCCGCCGCGGTGGCGAGCACCAGGGCGAGAATGCAGAGCAGCGTCGAGACCGCCGCCCCCGCGATGAGGCCGATGCGCAGCCCCGCGATGACGGGCTCGTTCTCCCGGTCCGAGATCGCCTGGGGCACGGTCGTCACCGTCGTCGGTGACAGGAACGGATCGGCGTCGGGCTTGACACCGACCGCCTTCTGAAGCGGTGCCAGCAGTCGCCCGAGCTTCGCGGGGTCGGCCGCGATCAGCAGCGTGGCCGGAACGAACGATTCGGTGAACGCCGAAGCGAAGGTCTTGTCGACCAGCATCAGCTCGCTGTCAGGTCCGAGCCCGGATGCCGTGGGCAGGCTGCCCACCACCCGCACCTTGACGCCTTGCACGGTGGCCGTTCGCTGCGATCCCATCGACGCCGCGACGTCGGATGACACGACGACCGGCACGCGGCCGCCCACCAGCCGGGTCAGACCACCAGGGAGATCGCGCATCGTCGCGAGCCCCGCGGTATCGGCGAGGATCACCGACACGCTGCTGAGCCTGCTGTGGGTCACCGTCAACGACGAGAGGTAGTCGATCGCGGCCACGGCGCGCACTCCGTCGATGTGCTCGACCGCGCTCACCTGCTGATCACTGAGGGCCGGCGCGTCGACGCGGGCGTCGGCTCCCACCGACTCCTGCGCGGCCCGGATGACGCTGGTCTCGACGGTCGACAGCAGCACGGTCGAGAACAGGGCGACCGAGATGCCGACCACCAGGGCGAGCACGCCCGCCAGTCCCACCGTGGGTGCCCGCGCCGCCCGCACCGCCCCGATGAAACCGGTGAGGCCCCGACCGCGCACCGCCGCGCGGCGGACGAGCCGCATGGGCACGGGGTACCCGCGCAGCACCACGATTCCGACCGAGACCGCGAGCAGCAGGGGCGCGACCGAGAGCAGGGGGTCGACGCCCACCTCCACCGTCGCCTGTGCGAGCCCGCGGCGTGCCAGCAGGAACACCGAGAGTGCGGCGAGCACGAGGACCGCGATCTCGGCGATGCCGCGCAGCTGCAGCAGGATCGAGGCGAGCGGCCCCGGCCGGTCGCGCGTCACCGCGAGAGCCGCGAACAGGATCGGTGGCAGCACCGCGACGAGAGCCGGCCAGATGAACCCCCCGGGCTCGGGGCGCACCGGGATCAGGAGGGCCGCGGCCGCGGTCACGACGATCGAGGTCGGGATCGAGATCAGGGCCCCTTCGAACGCCATCTCCCCGCGCAGCTGCCAGGCGCTTCCGCCGCGCGCGGCCGCGAGGATCAGGTCGCTCCGGCGCGCGCGCACGACCACCTGGACTCCGAGCGCGAGCACCGCCACCACGAGACCCAGCGGGGCCGCCGCCAGAAGGGCGAGCAGGCCGGCCAACAATTGGCTCCGCTGCTCCGCCGTTTCAATCGCCTGCTGCGCTCGGGTCTGGAGTGGGAGGGGCGAGAAGCTGTTGACCATCGACGCGCCGGTGGTCACGGCCTTGGCGAGCTGTCGATCCAGCAGGGCCGCGTCGGCACCGTCGGCACCGGTCGCGCTCATCGGATACCACACCGACAGCTGAGCCGCGCCGAAGGTGTTCGTCAGCCCCGCGACGCTCGTCGGTGCGACGTACGCGGCAACCGAGGGGTACGCGACCCCGTACTGGGCGAGGGCGGTCGTCACCGGCAGCAGCGAGCCGTTGTGCTTCCAGTAGTCGTCCGATGGGTCACGCGGGGCGAACAGACCGCTGATCCTGAAGGAGCGCTCGGGCACGCCCCCGACCACGTTCACCCCGACCAGGTCGCCCACCTGCAGGTGCAGCTGAGCCGCCGCGACCGACGAGACCGCGACATCCACCGGGGCCGTGGCGGGGTCGTCAGCGCCCACGTCGTCGTTGCCCGTCCACGTCGCCGGCGCAGCCCCCTGGACGATCTCGACGCGCGTCTGGTACTTGGGATCGGCAGTGAGCTGCAACCCGAGGAAGGGCCGCGTGCCTTGCTGCGGCACTCCTTGGATCGGCGTCGTCTGCACGATCCACCCGGCGGTCCGATCAGGTGGCGAAGCGGCTGCGGCAGGTTCTCCCTGGTCAACTCGAAGTTGCTCTGGATCGCGTCGAACAGCTGGCTGATGGCGCCCGGGTCATAGATCGTGAAGTTGCCGGTGCCCTGAAGGGATCGGCCGAGCGGCCCGATCTGCTGCAACTGCGAGGTCAGTTCGGCGGTCGCCTGGCGCTCCATCAGGCGGGGCGCCGCGGCGGCCGTCACCACGGTCAGCAGCGTGATCACACCCACCAGGACGGATGCCGCGGGCGCGACCCGCATCCGCCGCGACACCAGCCGCGCCGCTCCCCATCGCGCGGCCATCAGCGCTCCGCTCCGGGGCCGGAGTCGCCGAGGGCGCTTGCCGGGCGGCGGGCCTGTGCCCGCACGGTCCGCGCGACGATCACCAGCAGCAGCAGAACGGTGGCGACGAGCGCGGCGGCCGACAGCAATCCGCCCGGGAGGTCGATGTTGAGCGTGGTGCGCAGCTGATCGATCGCGTTCGGAATTGCGGTGCGGGCCAGACTCGGCACCAGAAGAGCGCACACCACCAGGCCGTCGACCAGACCGATGATGACGCCCACGCCGAGCAGCAGCGCCCACTCGCGCACCCGGCCCCTTGCCTGGGCGCGGGGCGACGCCCCGAGGGCTCGGAGCACGCGCGCCTCCGCTTCGCGTGAGCGCAGTTCTGCCACCAGGCCCGACGCGATCGCGAGCACGGCGAGCAACGCGGTGGCGGCTGCAGCGATCCAGACCACGACGCGCGCCGACTCCAGCACCCGGTCGGCCGACGAGGGCGCCGCGAGCGCCACGACCGCTTCGGGGTGCGCCCTCCTCTCGGCCTGCGCGATGGCAGCTGCGGCCGTCGGTGTCTTCGTCGCGATCCACCACTCGCCGCTGGAGATCTGGAGCAGCCCCTCGCGCGACGCCACATCCTGAAGCGCAGCCAGGTCGGTGATCACGCCTTCGCCGGATGCGATGCCCGGGATCACCGGGACCACCCCGACCACCACCACCGGCACCGTGCCGCCCTTGGACACCAGGCCCATCGTCGCATCGGCGTGCACCGAGACTCCGGCTGAATCCGCCAGCGTTCGTGAGATCACCACCGGCAATCGCTCCGACTGCGGATTCACCGACTGGAGCATCAGGTACCCGGCCGGCCTCATGGCGAGGGTCCGCAGTCCGGCGTGGCCCGACAGGGCTACGGCCCCGATCCTCGCGCCCGCGGGGCCCACGGGCGCCCAGGACTCGTCGAGCGGGATCCCGGCCGACGAGCCCCCGGTCGCCCGGAGGTCGAGTGGGATCTTCGTGCCGGCCGGCAGGTCGGGCAGCAGCAGATCGAAGCCGTGAACCGTCCATGGCGCGGCACCCGGCGGCAGGGTGCCCGCGAGGCCGTCGCCGTCCGGCAGCAGATTCACATTGGTCTCGGCGCCGACGGCATCCACGGCGATGAGGGCGCCCCCCGTCGGCCGGTCGTCGGCCGATGCTCCCGGAAAGCGGACGGCGACCCCGGTGGCCGCGGCCGGGATCAGCGGGCGGTCGGCGTGCACCGTCACCCGACGGGCGAGCAGGGCCGGATCGACCGCTCCATCGACCGGGACCACCGCGCTCGCGATCCGGTCGGCGGGGATGCCGATGACCGAGACGATGTCCTGTCCGAGCTCCGCGTCCTCACGCGCCACCTGGGCCGCGCCGGTCTGATCTGCCTCGACCTGCGAGATCGATTCGGGTAACGGCGCTGACGCGGTGACCCGCACCGACGTCCCCACCTGCACCTGGCGCGTGTCATGGGACGACACCAGCCAGGTGCCCGAGTAGCACGCCCCGAGCAGCAGCCCGCTGACCGCGAAGACGATCACCAGGATCGGTGCCAGCGAAGAACGCGTTCGCCGTGCCAACTGACGAAGTGCCAGTGCGTCCAGGTCGCGCGCCCGACGCGCCCATCGCTCGAGGCCGCGGGCGATCAACGGGAACGCGGCGATTCCCAGCAGCCCGATCGCGGCGATCGCCAACGCCGGCGCGGACACCGCAAGAGGATCGATCGCGACACCACCGCCCGCGAGCGGGGCCAACGGTGATCCGTACAGCAGGAACTGCGAGACGGACACCACCGCGAGCAGCAGCATGAGCAGCAGTGCTCCGACCGCGAGGGTCGATCTGAGGCGGGCGCCCCCGCGGATCTGCGGCCGCAATCCGCGGCGCGAGGGCAGCATCCGATCGCGGGACGAGCGCGCGGCTGTGATCGCCAGCACGACGACCGGCACGACCGCGGCGGCGCCGGCTCCCACCCAGGCGAAGGCGGGGATCTCGATGGCCCGGCCGGCGTACGACGAGACGCCGAGGGCGAGCGCGGCTCCGACCCCGGCGGCGGGCACGGCGGTGACCAGGCCCTCGACGATGCTCTCGAGGAGGAAGCGACGGGGGCTCGTGCCGCGAGCCCGCAACAGCACCGTCTCGCCGGATCGGAACTGTCCCAGCATCCCGGCGAGCTCCAACAGGGTGATGAGCCCCAGCAGCCCCACCACGATGAGCGGAGCGGTCGAGACCGCAGCGGCGGCCCGGAGGTTCTGCTGGATCGGCTCGATCCCGAGCTGCAGCAGACCCTCGACCTGCACGTTGGCTTGGGGATCGTCGCGCTGCACCGCCTTCGAGACGGCGTCGGGGGCATGGAGCAACGCATCCAACTGATCGGCGCGAACGCGGCTCGCGTCCGGGCGGACCGTCCAGCGCGCGAGCCCCTGCTGCTCGGTGGCCGTCCACAGCGACGGATCGATGACGATCCAGCCGCGCGAGCTGTCCAGGTCGATTCCCGACAGCGCGACATCGTCTTCCAGCCAGCGCGGATCGGCGGCGCTCGAAACCCTCCAGGTGCCCGTGACGGTCACCGGTGCGCCGGACGGCAGCGCGAGCCGGTCGCCCGCCTTCACCTCGAGGGATGCCGCGGCATCCGCCTGCATGGACGCCTCGCCGGCATTCCGAGGCCACCGCCCGCTGATCAGGCGCGCCCGCGACGGCAGGTCGGGAATCGACGCCACCGACGACCGGACGGGACCGCCCGCAGCACGATCGAAGGCGATGGCGTTGCCCGAGACCACGTCGCGCGAGACGATCATCGCCACCGGGCTGCCGCCGGCCCGCACGGCGTCTCGCACGTCGGCGCGAATCCGCGCGTCCTGGGCAGCCGCGTCCCGTGCGACCGGCGTGATCACGCGGAACCCGGCCTCGATGCCCCGCAGCCCCGCAACGCCCGCACGCGCTCCCGTCGACGACGCCGATTCCAGGTAGCCCGAGAGCCCGATGCTCAGCCCGGACAGAAGCGCGACCACCCCGAAGAGTGCCACGAACACGGCGGCGCGGCGACGCATCCGCTTTGCTGCGAGCACTCGACGGAACCCTCCGGCTCGGACCGGCTCGGCCGATCACCCTGAGGGGCCAGACTAAAGGATCCTTCGAGTTGGGACGGGCAGGCCTAGCCTCCGAACTGCTGGCACCACCAGTTGCCCGCCGAAACCCGTCCGAGCCCCATCTGGGTGAAGGTGGGCCTCAGGATGTTCGCCCGGTGCCCGGGAGACGCCATCCAGGCGTTGAACACCGAGACCGACGAGCCGTATCCCTCGGCGATGTTCTCGCCCCAGGTGCTCCAGCCGCCCGGATACGCGCTGTGGGTCATCTGGCCGGATGCGGCCATCCGGTCGGCGCAGGCCTGCGCCGTCGCGTTCAGCGAACCGTTGTTACTCAGGGCGTGCAAGCCGTAGTACGCGCGGATCTGGTTGACGCAGGTCAGGACGTCGCTCGCGCACACCGGGGCGCCCGGGCCCGCGCTGAAGCTTCCGCCCGACGAGTGATGGGATCGAGCGGCCGCGGCAGCCGCCGCTGCGGCCGCGGCCGCGGCGACCGCCGCAGCATGCGAGGCCTGGGCCGCCTTCACCGCATTGATCGTCGGGATGATGAGGCCGCGAGGATCGTCGCCACGGGCCAGGTAGGCGGTCAGCGAGGCGAGCTCCGACTTGGCAGCAGACACCGAGGCGGCGCTCGCCGATCCCGCGGCCGACAACCGTGCCGTGCCGGCCGTCTTCACGGACTCCCCGACCGCGGGAAGTGTCGCCAGGGCCGCGGCGACGGCAGCGTCGAGATCCGCGGTGCGGTCGTCGATCGCGGTCAGCGGAGCGGACGTCGAGAATGCGGGCTTGTCCGTCTCGTCGGTGAGCACGACGACAGCGGCGGTCAGCGCGTCGAGTGAGCCCGCGTCGGCGATCCCGCCCGACGCCGATGCCACTGCGGTGAGTGCGGTCTCGAGCTTGACGGCCGATTGCTCGGCCAGTTCGAGGTTCGTGCGGGCGGCAGCCAGATGCGCGACGGCAGCGTGACGCGCGATGGCGTCCCGGCGAGACACGTGATCCGAGTACGCGTAGGCGCCGCCGGCGCTCGCGCCCAGCACGACCACGACGGCGATCGCGATCGCTGCTTTGACGCCGCCGGTGAGCAAGCCGCCGCGCGGCGCGGACTGCGGCGCAATCGCCGACTCGCTCAGTTCATCCATTGGCCCCCCCGGCGCCCTACGACGATTTTCGCCGAGTTGCAACCGGATCAGAAGGCCCCGAACGGGTCATGCCGGCGCGGCGGGCTTTCCAGTGTGCGCGAGGCGGGACTTGAACCCGCACGCCCTTGCGAGCACTGGCACCTGAAGCCAGCGTGTCTGCCATTTCACCACTCGCGCGCATGACCGCCCGAGCGGTCAACTCAGCGAGACTATCACCTCGAACCAGCCGTGAGGACTCGGGCTCCGACCCCCCTCCGAGCTTGGCCGACTAGCATCGTCTTGTCCTCCCCGCGTCTGCTGAGCGCGGGTGTCCGTTTCGAGAGGTGGTCCCCGTGGGGATTCTCGACAACTTCGAGAAGGGGCTGGAGCGCGTCGTCAACGGCGCGTTCGCCAAGACCTTCAAGAGCGGTCTGCAACCCCTCGAGGTGACCGCCGCCCTGCGCCGCGAACTCGATACGAAGGCAGCGGTGGTGTCGCGCGATCGCATCCTGGTTCCCAACGACTTCGTCGTCCGACTCTCCGCAGGCGACTATCAGCGGATGACCGACCTCGGGCCCGCGCTGATCGACGAGTTCACGCAGTTGGTGCAGCAGCACGCCGCGGCTCAGCACTACGCCTTCGCCGGCGGGATCTCGATCCGGCTCGACCGCGACGACTCCCTCTCCGAGGGCCTGGTGCGCGTCGACTCGGTGAACGTCAAGGGCGAGGTCGCCTGGACCCCGGTGCTCGATATCGCCGGCAAGCGCTACCCGATCACCCAGGCTCGCACCGTCATCGGACGCGGTTCGGATGCCGACATCACGGTCGACGACACCGGCACCTCGCGGCGGCACGTCGAGATCCTGTGGGACGGAAAGCGCGCCCAGGTCAATGACCTCGGCTCGACCAACGGGTCGAAGCTCAACGGGGTTCCGGTGACGAAGGCTCCGCTGCCTCCCGACTCGATCATCGAGATCGGGCGCACTCGCATCGTGTTCCGGGTGCTGGCTCAGGCGGCATCCGTCGATCAGTACGCCGATCTGCGCAACGAGACCCGCGGCGGGCGCCCATGAGCGAGCTGACCCTGCTCGTCCTGCGGCTGGGCTTTCTGCTCCTGCTGTGGTTCTTCGTGTTCGTGATCGTCTACGCGCTGCGGTCCGACCTCTTCGGGCAGCGAGCGCGCCGTCTGCCCGTCGCAGCCGGATCCGTCGCGGCCGGCCCGGCCGTTGCCGCATTCCCGTCGGCACCTCCAGCAGGCCGCTTGAAGGCCGCGGCACCCACCGAGCCGGTCTCGCACCAAGGGGCACGCCCCGCCCCGCCGCATCCCGGCGACACCACGCCACGGCGGCTCGTGATCACCTCCGGTCCACGGGAGGGGCTCGAGATCGAGTTGCCTGCCGAGCAATTGACGATCGGACGGTCGAGCGAATCCGGGCTCGTCATCCGCGACGACTACACCTCGACCCACCACGCGCGTCTCATGCTCTGGAACGACCAGTGGGTGATCCAAGACCTAGACTCGACCAATGGCACGTTCCTGGCGGGGTCGCGCGTGATGCTTCCGACCCCGGTGCCGGCCGGCACGCCGGTGACCATCGGCACGACCAGCTTCGAGCTCCGGCGGTAATCGGGTGGCCCCCACTCCCACGAGCGCGGCGGTCTCGCACGTCGGCAAGATCCGTGCGAACAACCAGGACTCCGGGTATGCCGGCGCGCACCTCTTCGTCGTTGCTGACGGGATGGGCGGCCACGCGGGCGGCGACGTCGCGTCGGCGATCGCGGCCAAGCGGGTGGCTGAAGCCGACACCGACTACCCCTCGGCGCGAGACGCCGAGTTCGCGCTCCAACAGGCGCTGATCGCCGCCAACTCACTGCTCGCCGAGACGGTCTTCGAGCACAGCGAACTCACCGGCATGGGAACGACCGTCAGCGCCGTCCTGCGGGTCGGCAACGAGTTGGCTCTCGCGCACATCGGCGACTCGCGGATCTACCGTTTCCGCGACGGCGAACTCGTCCAGATCACGGCCGACCACACTTTCGTGCAACGCCTGGTCGACTCGGGCCGGATCACCCAGGAGGAGGCGGCGGTCCACCCGCGGCGATCGGTGCTGATGCGTGTGCTGGGCGACGTTGACGCCGCCCCCGAGATCGACACCGGGATCTTCGACACCAAGCCGGGTGACCGCTGGCTGCTGTGCTCGGACGGCCTCTCGAGCTACGTCGCCGACGACAAGATGGCTGCGATCCTGTCCACGGTGCGCACCGCGCAGGGCGCGGCCGACCGGCTGGTCAAAGAGAGCCTCGACCATGGCGCCCCCGACAACGTGACGGTGGTGCTGGTCGACATCGACGACAGCGACGGCGGCTCGGGGATGCCGCCCACCTTCGTCGGCTCGGCCGCGGCCCCGCTGAGCTACGACAACGACACCTCGCGCCGGCCGATCCGCCTGCCGACCCTGCTCCTGCATCCCCTGAAGGCGACGCCGCCCGAAGACAGCCATTTCGAGCCGGAGGGCGAGGGCTATCTCGAGGAGTTGATCGAAGAAGACCGCCGGCGCGCCCGCCGCCGCCGGATCGTCTGGCTGGTCGTTCTCGTGCTTGCCGTCGCCGCGATCGTGGGCGCGGTGTTCGCCGCCTATTCCTGGACCCAGTCGCACTACTACGTCGGCGAGAGCAACGGGCGGGTCGCGATCTTCCAGGGCGTGCAGCAGAACATCGGACCGATCCATCTCTCGAGCGTGTACCAGTCCACGCGCATCGATGTCTCGTCGCTTCCCGAGTTCCAACGCCAGAGCGTCGAGGCCACCATCCCGGCTGACGACCTGCGCGATGCGCTGAACATCGTCGACCGGCTCTCGACGGCGGCCGGCGACTGATGGCCGAAAATGCCGTCGACGCCGGACCGCGCCCCACCGTGACGGGGACGATCCGGATCCGGCTCCGCACCCCGGCACGCCGCCGCAACCTCGAGCTGGTGCTGCTGATCGGGGCGCTGGTCCTCTCCGGGTCCGCGGTCGTGCTGGTCCAGTTCGGCGCCCTCGGCCGACTCGGCGGTGCCGTGCTCTCGCTCGAGGCGGCCCTTGCCGTCCTGGTCATCGCCGGGCACGTCAGCCTGCGCGTCGTCGCGCCCGATGCCGACCCGTTCGTCTTCCCGATCGCGGTACTGCTGAACGGCATCGGCATCGCCGAGATCTCGCGGATCGACATCGCCAAGGGCCTCAACGGCTGGGAGGCCGCGGGTATCCGCCAGATCGTCTGGACCGGCATCGCCCTGGTCGTGGCCTTCGCCGTCCTCCTGCTGATCCGCAATCACCGGGTGCTCCAGCGCTACCGCTACGTGGCCATGCTGAGTGCCATCGTGCTGCTGCTTCTTCCCGCCCTGCCCGGCATCGGTCGGACCGTGTCGGGCGCTCGCGTCTGGATCGGCATCGGCCCTTTCTCGTTCCAGCCTGGCGAACTCGCCAAGATCGCGCTGGCGATCTTCTTCGCCGGCTACCTGGTCACCGCCCGCGATTCGCTCTCCATGGTCGGTCGCACCTTTCTGGGGATGCGCTTTCCGCGAGCACGCGACCTGGGACCGATCCTCATCATCTGGGTGCTCGCGATGGCGGTCATCGTGTTCCAGCACGACCTCGGAACCGCGCTGCTCTATTTCGGCCTCTTCCTGGTGATGATCTACGTGGCGACCGGGCGTCTGAGCTGGGTCGTGCTCGGGCTCCTGCTGTTCGCCGGGGGCGCCTTCGTCGCGAGCCGGTCGCTCGACTATGTCGCCGGCCGATTCGACTCGTGGCTCGACGCGTTCAACCCGGCCATCTACGGCAGGGCGGGCGGCAGCTATCAGCTCGTCCAGGGTCTGTTCGGCTTGGCCAATGGCGGGCTGGTCGGCACCGGCCTGGGCCAGGGCAGCCCGGCCCTCGTCCCCTTGGCCGAGAGCGACTACATCATCGCGAGCCTCGGCGAAGAACTCGGTCTGATCGGAGTCTTCGCGATCCTCGGGCTCTACCTGTTGTTCGTGTCCCGTGGCTTCCGCATCGGGTTCACCGGTCAGGACGACTTCGGCCGCCTGCTCGGTGTCGGTCTGTCGTTCGTGGTCGCCCTGCAGGTGTTCATCGTGGTCGGCGGCGTCACGCGCGTCATCCCGCTGACCGGTCTGACCACGCCCTTCCTCGCCGCCGGCGGTTCCTCGCTCATGGCGAACTGGATCATCGTGGCGCTCCTGCTGCGTCTCTCGGACGCGGTGCGCAGCCAGCCCCAGTGGGTCATCGACACGGCGCCGATCGCGGTGGCGGCCTCGGGCGGTGACGCATGAACAAGCAGCTTCGCCGTGTGAGCCTGCTGGTCCTGCTGATGTTCCTGGCCCTGTTCGGCTCGACGACGGTGATCCAGGTGCTCCAGCAGGACAACCTCAAGGCCGACAGCCGCAATGTTCGGACCCTGTACGCGAGCTACTCGGCCGAGCGGGGACCGATCCTGGTCGGCGGCCAGCCGATCGCCCAGTCGGTACCGACGAACGACGAGTACAAGTACCAGCGCCAGTACACCAACGGCCCGCTGTACTCGGCGGTCACCGGATACTTCACCCTCAACCAGGGGAACACCGGCATCGAGGGCTCGCTCAACGATTACCTCAGCGGATCGGCGAATCAGCAGTTCCTGGATCAACTCAACGCGATCCTCACCGGGCAGAACCCGAAGGGCGCGGCGATCGAGACGACGATCGACCCGGTGGTCCAGCAAGCGGCCTGGGACGCGCTCGGCAACCTTCAGGGTGCCGTGGTCGCGCTGAACCCGAAGACCGGGGCGATTCTGGCCATGGTCTCCAAGCCCACCTTCGACCCGAACACGCTCGCGGTGCACAACAGCAAGCAGGTGATCTCGACCTACAAGCAGCTGCTCGCCGCACCCGGGGATCCCTTGATCAACCGCACGATCGCCGGAAGCCTGAACCCGCCCGGCTCGACCTTCAAACTCGTGGTCGCGTCGGCGGCGCTCGCCAACGGATACACCCCGGACAACGAGTTCCCGAACCCGGCCCGACTGCAGCTCACCGGCACGAACACCTTCATCTCCAACTCCGAGGGCGGCAGTTGCGGCGGCGGCGCGACGGCCTCCATCGCCACCGCCTTGCGGCTCAGCTGCAACATCCCGTTCGCCCAACTCGGGCAGGCACTCGGCTACGACAAGGTGGCGGCGCAGGCCAAGGCCTTCGGATTCGGCGACCCCGGCCTCCGCATCCCGATGAAGGTCACCCCGAGTGTCTACCCGCAGACCAGCGACGACGCCCAGCAGGAGCTCTCGTCGTTCGGACAGGGCAACGACCGCGTGACCCCGCTCCAAATGGCCATGGTCTCGGCGGCGATCGCCAACGGAGGCACCCTGATGACCCCCACCCTGATCGACAGCATCACCGCACCCGACCTGTCGGTGCTGAAGAAGTTCGCCCCCACCCCGTACGGGCAACCGGTGTCGAGCACGGTCGCCGCGACCATGACCCAGCTGATGGTGAACAACGTCGCCAACGGCGTCGCGAGTAATGCAAGAATCAGTGGTGTCGACGTCGCGGGCAAGACGGGCACAGCCCAGAACGGTGAAGGCAACCAGCCATACACCCTCTGGTTCACCGGCTTCGCTCCGGCGAACGATCCCCAGGTCGCTGTCGCGGTCGTGGTGGAGAACGGCGGAGGCCGCGGGCAGTCCCTCGTCGGGAACACCATCGCGGCTCCGATCGCCAAGAAGGTCATAGAGGCGGTGCTGAGCAGATGAGACCCACAAGCGGCCTCACCTTCGGTGGTCGGTATCAGCTGTCATCCCGCATCGCTATCGGCGGCATGGGCGAGGTCTGGGAGGCGACCGATCTGGTCATCGGGCGAACCGTGGCCATCAAGATCCTCAAAGACGAATACCTGGGCGACCCCGGATTCCTCGAGCGGTTCCGCGCCGAGGCGCGGCACGCCGCCCTCGTCAATCACGAAGGCATCGCCAACGTCTTCGACTACGGCGAGGAGGATGGCAGCGCCTACCTCGTGATGGAGCTGGTCCCCGGCGAGGCGCTCTCGACGATCCTCGAGCGCGAGCGGGTGCTGCCCACCGACAAGGTCCTGGACATCGTCGCGCAGACCGCCTCCGCGTTGCAGGCCGCCCACATGGCCGGCCTCGTGCATCGCGACATCAAGCCCGGCAACCTCCTGATCACACCGGAGGGCCGCGTCAAGATCACCGACTTCGGCATCGCGCGGATCGCCGATCAGGTTCCGCTGACGGCCACCGGCCAGGTGATGGGAACGGTTCAGTACCTCTCGCCGGAGCAGGCGAGCGGGCATCCGGCCTCGCCGACCACCGACATCTACTCCCTCGGCATCGTGGCATACGAGTGCCTGGCAGGCCGCCGCCCGTTCACCGGCGAATCGCAGGTGGCGATTGCGATGGCGCAGATCAACGAGGCGCCGCCCGAACTGCCGGTCACGATCGCCGAGCCGGTGCGCAACCTGGTCTACGCCTGCATCGCCAAGCGACCGGAAGACCGGCCGGCGTCCACGGCGCACCTCGCCCGCGCCGCGCAGGCCCTGCGGCGGGGCGACATCCGGGAGGCGGTCGCCGCCGTCCCGGGGATCGCCGGTGACAACGCGTTCGCGTCGTATACGACCCCGATCGGCACGGCGGCCACGCGGCTGCTGCCCGCGGGCGCAACCGGCGCCCTGCCGCCGACCTCCGAGATCCCGGCCGGTCGGCGCAGGAACCCCTGGACCTGGCCCCTGATCGCGCTGGTCGCGCTGCTCGCGGTGGCCCTGATCGCGATCGTCATCGTCCTGCTCGTCAAGCCGAGCGGAGGCGGCGGGCCGAGCGCGAGCACGTCCAGCCCCGCTGCGAGCAACAGCCCGAGCAACACGCCCTCGCCGAGCGCCACGGCCTACGACCTGAAGCCCAGCGACTACGTCGGCAAGCCGTTCGACGACGTCTCCGCGCAGCTCATCGCCATGGGGTACGGCGTCTCCCGCGACGACGGCCCTCCCGCCGACAGCCCGAGCGGCAACGGGACGGTCTCGCGGATCAACCCGTACGGCAATCAGCCGGTCGGGAAAGAGATCACGGTCTTCGTCTTCACCAACTACCCGGGCGCCGTCGCGCCCCAGACCCCGACCGCCGCAAGTGGGCCGCACAACTCGGGCGACACGGTGGCGATCGGCTGGACGACCTACACGGGGTGCCCGACCGGATACGCCCTCAGCGGGTACACCTTCAATCTGACGAACGCGACGTTCGCCTCCGGTTCGTCGAACCCCTTCGCAAAAGACGCCACGTCGGCGAACATCGTGCTCGGCAGCCCGGGTGAGGCGACGGTCAACTACACGGCGACCTGCGGGACCGGTTCGGGCGCATTCCCCTCGGCCGTCTCGGGCACGCTCTCGATCACCGTCAACTAACGATCCGGTTGCTCACGGGCGCTGCGGGGCGGGTCTCCAGATCTGTCCGGTTACACTGACAACGGATTTTTCGACGACGAGCGGGATGACATGACTGTGACGGAGGGGGCGGCACCGGGCGTGCGCCTGCTCGCCGGCCGCTATCAGATCGGGGCTCTGCTCGGCCGCGGCGGCATGGCCGACGTGCACGCCGGGCTCGACGCGCGGCTCAATCGCAAAGTCGCCGTCAAGCTGCTCAAGCCTGCCCTCGCCAATGATCCCGCCTTCCGCACCCGCTTCCGCCAAGAAGCTCAGGCTGCGGCGCGCATGGCGCATCCGACCATCGTCCGCGTCTTCGATGCGGGGGAGGAGACAGTGCGCGAGCCGGGCGGCTCCGAAGTGCAGGTCCCGTTCATCGTCATGGAGCACGTCGAAGGCAAACTGCTCAAAGACGTGATCGCGCAGGGCCCGCTCGACCCCGCAGAAGCGGTCAGGATCACCGACGGCATCCTCACCGCCCTCGAGTACTCGCATCGGGCCGGCGTCGTGCACCGCGACATCAAGCCCGGCAATGTCATGATCACCAGCTCGGGCCAGGTCAAGGTGATGGACTTCGGCATCGCCCGCGCCATCTCCGACTCGTCGGCGACCATCGCGCAGACCAGCGCGATCCTGGGAACCGCGCAGTACTTCTCGCCCGAGCAGGCTCGCGGAGAGGGAGTCGACGCGCGCACCGACCTCTACTCGACCGCCGTGGTGCTCTACGAACTGCTCACCGGTAAGGCGCCCTTCCGCGGCGACACCGCCGTCGCCGTCGCCTACCAGCACATCAGCGAAGCACCCGTGCCGCCGAGTGCGCTCAATCCCGCGGTGTCTCCCGCCCTCAATGCGGTCGTCATGCATGCGCTCGCGAAGGACCGCGGCGAGCGCTTCCAGACCGCGGCCGAGTTCAAGGCCGACCTGGACGTCGCCATGACCGGCAAGGTCCCCGACCGTGCTCCGGCGAACGACGACTTCAACGCGGCGCTGTTCGGGGTGAACCCGAACTCCACCGCTGCCTCCGAAGCCACGCTGCGACGGCTGGCGGATGACGGAGATCGCGCCCCGCGCACCCAGAACCGTCCCCCGGTCGCGTGGATCTGGGGCGGCATCTCGGTGATGGCCGTGATCGTCATCGCCACGGTGGTGTGGATCTTGTCGCTGACCCCCCAGCAGCTGGTCGGCGCCAATGCGGCGGTCCGCGTGCCGAGCGTCGTCGGCCAGAGCTACAAGGCCGGCAGCCAGAAGCTCATCGACGCCAAGCTCAAGGTGACCGAAGTGGATCAGTCGAGCGACACGGTGCCGATCGACCAGATCCTGGCGACCGACCCGGTCGCCGGCACTCCCGTCACCCCCGGCTACAACGTGCAAGTCACTGTGTCATCCGGACCGGCGCAGGTGACCCTGCCCGGCCAGGTGTACAAGCCGGAGGCCGATGCCCAGACCGCGATCAAGGCGGCGGGCCTGGTCTACGGCTCAACGACGACTGACTACTCGCCCAGCGTCCCCGCGGGTCAGGTGATCGGCGTCCTGGTTCCCGGATCCACCACTCCCAATGGCGGCAACCTTCAGGTGCCGAAGGGCACCAAGGTCGACCTCGTGGTGTCGAACGGCCTGGTGCAGATGCCCGACGTGCGGGGCCAAGCCGCGATCGCGGCGCGCGACCTGCTCTCCGGTTCCACCTACGCCCTCACGGTCAAGCTCATTCCGACCACCAGCTGCAGCGGGCAGAAGGTCACCACTCAGTCCCCGGGGCCCGGTGACGTGCCGCAGCGTTCCGCGGTCACGCTCACCTACTGCAACGGATGACGGCGGCGGTCAGCCCAGTCTGACCAGCGGGCTCAGGTGCTTGGCGCGGTCGACCGCTTCGGTCAGGCCGGTGGTCGCCAGCCAGTTGCCGAGCATCCGGTAACCACCTTCGGTCAAGACCGACTCGGGATGGAACTGCACTCCGAACAACGGCGCTTCCCGATGGCGCAGGCCCATGATCACGCCGCCCTCGGTGCGCGAGGTCACCTCGAGCTCGGCCGGGACCGTCCCCTCGAGCACGGCGAGCGAGTGATACCGCGTGGCGCGGAACGGCTGGGGAACTCCGGCGTAGAACGCGCTGCCGTCGTGCCGGATCATCGAGGTCTTGCCGTGCATGAGCTCATCGGCATGGGTCACCGTCGCGCCGAGTGCCTCGGCGATGGCCTGGTGCCCGAGGCAGACGCCGAGGAGGGGCGAGCCCGCAGCGAGAGCGGCGTGCACGACGGCGATCGAGATGCCGGCCGCTGCCGGTGTGCCGGGACCCGGCGAGAGCAGAACGGCGTCGTACTCGGCGATGCGCGAGGGGACGTCGGCCGCCGCGATGGCGTCGTTGCGCACCACCTCCGTCTCGGCTCCGAGCTGCTGCAGGTAGCCGTTGAGGGTGTAAACGAAGCTGTCGTAGTTGTCGACGACCAGGATGCGTGTCATATCGGCCGGCTCACGCGCCCGGCGTGACAGTGACGTCCTGGGGTGCGGTCAGTTCGCCGATCCACGGGAACACCCAGAGCACGAGCACGGTCAGAAGAGCCGCGATCAGGACGAGCAGGATCAACAGCCGCGTCCACCAGGGGCCGGGCAGCACTCTCCAGAGAGCCGCGTACATCAGGACTTCCCATTCACGGTCGCGGCGATCTCAGCGGGCGGGCCGCCGGAGATCGGGTAGAAGGCGTCAAAGGTTCCGTAGGCCATGATGCGCTCGGCCGTGGAGAAGAACGGGTTGCAGCTCTGCAGCGTGATGATGCGATCACCGGGCTGCAGACCTGGTTGGTCCGGCACCGGGTCGAGCACTGCGACATCCGTCGGCTTGACGAACTGCAGATTGCGGAAGGTGTACTGGTACCACCCGTCTGCGGTGCCCACGAAGATGTGGTCGCCGACGCGCAGGTCGTTGATGTGCTCGAGGTCGCCGCCATAAGCCTTGCGATGCGACGCCACCATGAAGTTGCCCACGGCACCCGGCATCTGAGTGGTGGTGTAGTGCCCGAGGTTGCCCTTGTTGAGCACCGCCAAGCTGGTGCCTTGCGCGATCGGGCGTGCATAGGTCGAACCGAAGCGGGGCACGTAGAGGATGCCGAAGTTCTTGCCGTTGGCAAGCGACGCGGTGATCACCGGTGGTGCGGCGGGATCGGCCGGCTGCTTGTCGGGACCGGCGGCCTTGATCCACTGCTGCGACTGCTGCACCGACTGCCCATAGAGCTGGTGGCCCGCGATGATGTCGCCGAGCCATTGCTGCCAACCCAAGAAGAGCAGCACCAGAACACCCGCGGTGATGAGCAGTTCGCCGATCACGCCGATCACCGACACGCGACGGCGCGGGCGTGTGTTGTTGCCGGTGCCGCGTGCGCGCGCACGCTGGATCGGTGCCGGCTCGCCCGTCGGCTCACCATCCTCCGGCTCGTTCATGTAGCGATTCTAGGGCGTCGACCGCGGCCGCGTTCCTGTGCGAATGCCCCACCAGGTCGACCCCGGCATCCGTCCGTTAGTATTCGTGCATGGCCCGAGCGAACGCACGCCCCAAGCCGGTCACCGGTGAAACCCGTACCGGCGAGCGCGCCCCGAACCCGGTGTGGTTCAAGCCGGTGATGTTCGGGTTCATGCTGATCGGCCTGATCTGGATCATCGTCTTCTACCTGAGCGCGCAGGCGTGGCCGATTCCCTCGCTGGGCAGCTGGAACATCCTGATCGGTTTCGGGATCATGTTCATCGGCTTCCTGATGACGACGCGCTGGCGCTGACCCGCTCGTTATTCCGGAACTACAGCGGTGTGATTCATCCACACTGTGGATGAGCCTGTGCACTCAGCGGTAGTGATCCGGCGAACTGATGACACAGCCCAGCAGGATGAGCGCAACCGCGGCGGCGATCGCCGCCGTCGACAGAACCTGCCGCAGTCGCTGCTGAGGTCGCCGCGTCGTCGCGTACACACCGGCAATCGCCGCGCCGATGCCGAGCCCACCGAGGTGCGCCTGCCACGCGATGCCCGGGACGAGGAAGCCGAACGCTACGTTGATGGCGACCACGATGAGGATCTGGGTGAGCCCGAGTCCCATCGCCTTCCGCAGAACGAGCAGAGCTCCCATCAGGGCGAAGATAGCGCCGGACGCGCCGAGGGTCGACGACCAATCCAGGAATCCCCCGAGCCAGTCCGATGACGCGCCGCGGGTGATCACCGCCAACTCGTAGAGAAGCACGACCCCGAGGCTCCCACCGAGAGCTCCGACCAGATAGAGCGTGAGAAACCGTACTCGGCCGAGGAAGCGCTCAAGCGGTGGCCCGAAGATGAACAGGGCGTACATGTTCAGCAGCAAGTGCGGCAGGAAGTTGGTCGCGTGGAGAAAGGCCGAGGTGATCAGGCGCCACGGCTGGCTTGCGATCTGAGGCGGAAAGAGTATCCATGCGTTCGTCAAGGCGCCGCCGCTGAGCCACTGAGCCGCGTAGATCACAACGCACAGCCCGATCAGCAGATAGGTCACGATCGGCGTGCTGCCGGATCCGATCAGACGCGCCACCGGACCCGGTCGGGAGGCCGCGGTCTGCTGCCGGCCCTCGCGCACGCATTCGGGGCACTGCACACCGACCGCCGCCTGCGTCTGGCACTGCGGGCAGATGGTGCGTCCACAGCGCTGGCAGTGGATGAAGCTCTGCCGGTCGGGATGCCGGTAGCAATACTCCGAGTCGATCTCGGCCTGCGGGGCGGGGGTGCTCATGCCAGCAGACTCTTCACGACCGCGACGGCGACAAGGCCGAGCAGCACCAGCGCAATGATCAGGGTGGCCCGGCGCGTTCCGCGTGCGGAGTCTTCGAAGCGGTGCAGCAGATAATACGACCCTGCTCCGCCGACGACCCCGCCGATCACCTGCCCGATGAAGACCGGGCTGAAGATCAGCGTCAGCAGGGCGTAGGCGGCGATCGAGATGAGGATTCGGGTGCGCGCCTGGGGCGACGGCCAGGCCAGGATCAGGAACGATCCGAAGATGCCGAACAGCACGCCCGACAGGCCGAAGGCCACCCCGAACACCAGGCCCCCGATGGCCCCGCCGCTGACAGCCGATGCTAGGAGCACGGTGAGGAAGCGGCTGCGGCCGAACTCGCGCTCCGCCTGTGGCGCGGTGATCAGCAGGAACACGACGCTCAGCAGGAACGACAGCACGTACAGGGCGCCGTAGTTCGGTGTGCTGACGAGCGGATGAGTCAGGTATCGCCACAGCTGCCATCCGGTTCCAGGCAACACGGAGAGCGAAGTGAAGAGCACCGGCGTGAAGATGCCGACGATCCAGATCGCCACCGTGAGACCGACCACCGTCCATGTGACCAGAGGCGTCGACTCACCCGGCCGAAGCACCTCACCGACGGCGCGCTGCCACGACGGTCGATCGGCACCGGCCGAGGCGCGAGCGCGGCGGGTGCTTCGCTTCGCCGCGACTGCGCGCGACGGGCCGGCGGGCTTCCACTGAACCGAGCCGCCGGTCTCCCGCACGCAATCCGGGCACCGGACTCCCTGCGGGGTGAGGATCTGGCACTCGGGGCAGATGGTGCGCCCGCAGCGCTCGCACAGGGTCCAGCTGCTGCGAGTCGGATGCCGGTAGCAGACCGAGGGATCGACCTCGGCGCCCGCGGCGGAGCTCACCTAGACCTCGGCGACGTCGATGCCCGAGATCACGACCGGCTCGAGCGGCTTGTCGCCGCGATCGGTCGGAACGGACTCGATGTCATCGACGACCTTCTTCGACGCGTCGTCGGCGACCTCGCCGAAGATCGTGTGCTTGGCCTGCAGCCACGGGGTCGGAACCGTGGTGATGAAGAACTGCGAGCCGTTCGTGCCGGGTCCCGCGTTCGCCATGGCGAGCACGTACGGTTCGGCGAAGGTCAGCTCGGGGTGGATCTCGTCCTTGAAGGTGTAGCCCGGGCCGCCGACGCCCTGACCGAGCGGGTCGCCGCCCTGGAGCATGAAGTCCTTAATGATGCGATGGAAGATCACGCCGTTGTACAGCGGCTCCGTGCTCGTCGCGCCGGTCGCCGGGTTGATCCATTCCTTACCACCGGTCGCCAGCCCGACGAAGTTCTCGACCGTGAGAGGGGCGTGGTTTCCGAACAGATTGATCCGGATGTCGCCGTGGTTGGTGTGGATGGTCGCGACCGCGGTGTGAAGAGGCATCCCGTCATTCTGTCACGCGGCCTCCGCTCACGCTCCCAGGCAGCGCGCAGCGCCGAGCACTCGGATCGACCGCCCCACCGTGGCAGGATGGTGCTGTTCACGGGACACCGGACGACGGAGGTCGACATGGCATTGTCACGCAAGCGCCAGCGGGAGTTGAAGCGCCTCAGGCGTTCAGCCGAAGAGTTGTGGGACGAGCAGCGCGAGGCCCTCGAGCACGCGAGCGCCGTGTTGAAGGATGCGCGCCGCCAGGCCGCCAACTACGCCCGCGAAGAGGTCGCGCCGCGCGTGCGCGAAACTTACGACAGCCGGGTGCGCCCTGCTGTCGCCAGTGGCTTCGCGGCGGGCCGGAACGCGGCATCGAGTGCCCGCGAGCGCTTCTCGGATGACGTGCTGCCGTCGATCTCGGGGACCATCGGATCCGCCTTGGCGCTCCTCGAGGCGGCGAAAGATCCGCGCGTGCGCGACATCGTCAAGCGCGCCGGTTCGACGGCGTCGAAGATCAGGGGGCGCGTGCCGTTCGTGGAGCCGCCGAAGAAGTCCGCGGGCCCGGGCCGCTACATCCTCATCGGCCTCGGGGTCGTCGCCACCCTCGGCGTGGCCTATGCGGCCTGGCAGACTCTGCGTGCCGACGACGACCTGTGGATCGAAGACCTGGGCGATCCGGGCTCTGGCGACATCAGTGACGGCGAGTAGCACCGCGGTCGGCGCCGACGCGCGGTCAGCATCGCCGGCCGAGAAGCCCGCATCGTTGCCGCTGCGCCAACGCCCGATCGACATCTTCTTCATCGCGATCTTCAGCGTCTTCATCGTCACCTGCATCATCAGCGACTCTGTCGAAGGGCTCGGGCTCGACCAGGTGGCGAACTCGACCAACATCCTGGTGCAGTGGAACTACTGGTACGCGTCCAACTTCGATCCGCTGTACCAGTCGCACCCGGTGTGGCTGCGGTTCATCAGCGGGACGTCGGCGTTCGTGTATGTCGGGTTCTACGTCATCCTGATCATCTCGCTCGCCAAGGGGTGGAACCGCATCCAGCTGCCCTCGCTGATCTACGCGACCATGATCATCTCGCTGACCGGCATCCCGATCATGGGGGTCGAATTCTTCGGCAGCGCCGCCGAGCGCACGCCGAACCCCGCGGTGTTCCTGGCGTTCAATCTGCCTTACATCCTGGTGCCGCTGCTGCTGCTGCTCCGGATGCGCTCGCCCTGGCCCTTTACTCGGAAGTTCTGACAGGCCGAAATCAGCTCACGTGCACGTCGGGTCGGCGGCGTGGATCGTGCTCCGCCCTGCGCAGCACCTCGCGCGTCACGGGAGCGACTTCGCCGCCGCCGGTGACCAGGTAGCGGAACATGTTCGAGATCGGGTTGCCCTCGGTCCACTCGAAGTAGATGTCTGGCACCACACCGGTCTGATCGCGGATCTCGAGCAGGATCGCCGCCAGCGTGTTCGGGATGTTCCCGCTGTGCACGCGGAGCACCCGGTAGCCGTGGCGCACGATGCCCTCGACCACGAGATCCTCTTCGAAGTCCGACGAGTCGGCATGATGAACTTCGAGGAAGATGATCGCGGCGCGCTGCGGGATGCCGCTGTCGCGGCGTTCCTCGGCCAGCTTCAGCCGGTACTCCTCCTCCGATCCGTCGTCGGGCTCGTTGGCGACGATCCGCACGTTGCCGGTCTCGTCGGCGTCACCGGTCACGAAGTCCAAGGCCGCGGCATCGAGGGTGACCGACAAGGCACGCAGCTGGAAGGACCGCTGCACACGCGACACGATCGAGACCACGAGGATGCCCAGGATGAACAAGCCCGCGATCCGGACTCCGTCGGGCCGTTCGATCACATTGATGACGGTCGTGTAGGCGAACACCAGGGACACCACGGCGAATCCGATCGTCGCGGCGCGCTGCTTCTTGTGCAGCGCCGACAGGAACACCGCGACCGATGCGGAGGTGATGAGCACGAGCACCCCCGTGGCGTATGCCCCACCCTGCGCGTCGACGTCGGCTTTGAAGACCAGCGTGATGATGACCGCGATCGCGGTGAACACCAGCACCAACGGTCGTACCGCGGCGGCCCACTGCGGCACCATTCCGTAGCGGGGCAAGAAGCGGGGTACCAGATTGAGCAATCCCGCCATCGCCGAGGCTCCGGCGAACCACAGGATGCAGATCGTGCTCACGTCGTAGGCGGTGCCGAAGACCGGGCCGAGGTACTGGTGCGCGAGCAGCGCGAGGGCACGGCCGTTCGCATGGCCGCCCGGCTGGAACTCCTTCTGCGGGATCAGCAGGGTGGTCGTGATACTCGACGTGATGAGGAACACGCTCATGATCACCGCTGCGGTCGTGAGGAGGCGGCGCGTTCCGCGGATGCGGCCGAGCGGTTTCACTGCGGTGTCGCCCGGGTCGCCCTTCACCAGCGGCATGACCGCGACGCCGGTTTCGAAGCCCGACAGCCCGAGCGCCAGCTTGGGAAACACGATGAGCGAGATGCCCACCATCACGAAGATGTTGCCGTGCTGTGCGGTGAGCGCCGCCCACCAATCCGTGACGGCGACGACATGACCGGCCACATGTGCCAGGGCGACCGCGACCACCACAGCATTGAGTCCCAGGTAGACGACGACCAGGACGAACGAGATGTTGATCGCCTCGCGGAATCCGCGCAGGAAGACGATCGCCAGCAGGGCGATCAGCACCAGGGTCACCGCGATGTTCGTGCCGTGGAACCACCCAGGCACCAACGGGTTCTCGATGGCGTGCGCCGCCGCATCGGCCGCGGACAGGGTGATCGTGATCATGAAGTCGGTCGCGGCGAATCCGAGCAGAACCAGCACGAACAGCTTGCCGCCCCACCACGGGAGCAGGCGCTCCAACATGGCGATCGAGCCCTCGCCCTTGAAGCTCTCCCGTGCGACCCGGCGGTAGACCGGCAACGCCCCGAACACCGTGAGCAGGACGAGCACGATGGTCGCCAGCGGTGAGAGAAGGCCCGCCGCCACCGCGGCGATGGCCGGCTGGTACCCGAGCGACGAGAAGTAGTCGACGCCGGTCAGCGTCATCACCCGCCACCACGCGCTCTTCCTCACCGGCGCCTCGGCGTACGAGCCCTCGTGGGCGCCGGAGTCGCTCCGAAGCCCCTGCAGGAGCCAGGTCTTGAGGGTCACGCGCACCACTCTGTCATTGAAGCTCGTCAGGGTTGGACGCCAGGGCGTCAGGATTCCGTGAGGAATACGGTGGGTAGCCGCCGATAGGCCCACTGTGAGGGAGTGAATCCGCGCCCTTCCGCGCCCTTCGTCGCCGGCCGCCACCCGTGGGGTGTGCTCGAGGTGCATGCCGGGCGTTTCGGCGTTGTCCACTACCGCCTCACCGTCTACCCCCCGGGCACGAACGCGACCGAGCGGCGGGATCTCATCCTCGCGCGGGACTGGCCGGCGTTGGGCGGAGCCGCAACCCTGCTCACGCTGATTGTTCTCGGCGCTCGGCCGTCAGCATTCGGGGTCGCGCTCGCCGCGATCGCTGTCTGGGCCGCCGGCGTCGTCTGGACCAGGTCGCGCACCGCGACCACCCGTCGCGCCATCCGGGCGCTCGATGGAGTGCGCGTTGCCGATGGGGTTCGTGACGTATCGCGCGGCGACTTCGATCTCATTGTCGACTGCGTCACGCGCCTGCAGGCGCTCGACCGGAGCGGCACCACATCGGATCCGGTCACCTACGAGGCCGGCTGGACCGAGGTCTACCGAATGGTCGACGCCGCCTCGACCGTGCGGGCAGTGAGTGGAGCCTAGGGGAATCGAACCCCGAGACCGCAGGTCTCGCGCCGGACACCGTCCAGCCCGCACACCCGGGCAGTGAGTGGAGCCTAGGGGAATCGAACCCCTGACCTCCTGCTTGCAAAGCAGGCGCTCTACCAATTGAGCTAAGGCCCCGTGTTTATTTGTTCGCCGCCGCCCCTGCGGCGAACCCGCTCCGCGAGACGTACACGCCGCCTCGCTCCGCTGGCGCCCGGTGCCGGACTCGACATATGCATTCGTGGGGGTACCAGGACTTGAACCTGGGACCTCTTCGTTATCAGCGAAGCGCTCTAACCGCCTGAGCTATACCCCCGCGCGCTGGAGCTTGGAGCGAAGTCCATCTCTGGGCTTCGCCGCGACGCCAGCGCCGGTCGCCGTCTCGGCGACCGGAGTCACATTACCGTACCTCAGCTGTTCTGGAATCCGACCAGCAGGCCGCCGGTGAACCGGACGCTGAGGTTGTAGAGCAACGAGGCGATCGCCGCGAGCACGGTACCGACCACGACGTTGAGGATGCCGACCACCAGAGCGAACAGGCCGACCTGGGGAAGTCCGAAACTGCTCGCGATGCTGAAGGTCGGGTCGCTCAGGATGTCCTGGAGGGCGGTGTCCAGCTTGCCGAACACCCCGGTCGAGAACAGCACGATCCAGATCAGCAGGGTCGCGACGACCAGGACGATGCCCAGGCACACCCAGATCAGGAATGACAGCTTCACCACCGACCAGAAGTCGAGATAGACCAGCTTCAGCCGCACCTGCTTGGCGGCGGTGCTGCGTTGGTCTTTGCGCTGAAGCTTTTCGGCGACGCTGCTCATTCGGTGTCGTCCTCTCCGTCGGTCGCCTCGGTCTCGGCTCCATCTGAAGCGAATGCCGGGGCGTCGGCCGCGGCATCTTCGAGTTCGGCGGCGTCCAGATTTCGTTCACTGTTCTTGGCGACGGCGATGATCTTGTCGTCATCGTCGAAGCGGGCGAATACCACGCCCATGGTGTCTCGGCCCTTGGCGGGGACCTCGGCCACGGCAGACCTTACCACCTTGCCGCTGGCAAGAACCACGAGCACCTCGTCGTCGTCCTCGACGATCAGCGCCCCGGCGAGCACGCCCCGTTCGTCGTTCAACTTGGCCACCTTGATGCCCAACCCGCCGCGCTGCTGCGGGCGGTACTGGTCGACAGCGGTGCGCTTGGCGTAGCCGCCCTCCGTGACCACGAACACCGATCCGGCATCGGCGACGACCGATGCCGAGAGCAGCTGATCGTCGCCGCGGAAGTGCATCCCGATCACCCCCGAGGTCGAGCGCCCCATCGGGCGCATGGCCTCTTCGTCGGCCTTGAAGCGGATCGACATGCCCAGCCGCGACACCAGCAGCACCTCACTGTCGTTCTCGACGAGCATCGCCGAAACGAGTTCGTCGCCTTCACGCAGGTTGATCGCGATGATGCCGCCCGTGCGGTTGGTGTCGTACTCGGTGAGAGCGGTCTTCTTCACCAGGCCGCCGCGGGTCGCGAGCACCAGGTAGGTGGCCGCGGCGTAGTCGCGGATGTCGAGCACCTGAGCGATCTCTTCGCCGGGTTGCAGGGCGAGCAGGTTCGCGACGTGCTGCCCCTTGGCGTCGCGGCCGGCCTCCTGCACCTCGTACGCCTTGGCCCGATACACGCGCCCGGTGTTCGTGAAGAACAGCAGCCAGTGATGCGTGGTGGTCACGAAGAAGTGCTCGACCACGTCATCCGCGCGCAATTGAGCGCCCTTGACCCCGCGGCCCCCACGGTGCTGGCTGCGGTAGTTGTCGCTGCGTGTGCGCTTGATGTAGCCGCCACGTGTGATCGTGACGACCATCTCCTCTTCGGGTATCAGGTCTTCGACACTCATGTCGCCGCCGAAGCCGTACATGATCTCGGTGCGGCGCTCGTCACCGAACTTGGCGACGATGTCGGTCAGCTCGTCGGTGATGATCTCGCGCTGACGGAGCTCGCTGGCCAGGATCTCTTGGTACTCGGCGATTTCGCGCTCGAGCTCGTCGAGTCGTTGCTGGATCTTCTGGCGCTCGAGTGCGGCCAAGCGGCGCAGCTGAAGAGCCAGGATCGCGTCGGCCTGCAGCTCATCGACACCGAGCAGGCCCATGAGCCCCTGACGGGCCTCGTCGACGTCGGGCGAGCGGCGGATCAGCGCGATGACCTCGTCGAGGGCGTCGAGCGCCAGCACGTACCCGCGCTGGATGTGCGCGTCGGCCTCGGCCTTCGCGAGCCGGAAGCGCGTGCGCCGGACGATGACCTCGACCTGGTGCTCGATCCAGTGGCGGATGAACCCGTCGATCGGCAGGGTGCGGGGCACCCCGTCGACGATGGCCAGCATGTTGGCCCCGAAGTTCTCCTGCAGCTGGGTGTGCTTGTACAGGTTGTTGAGCACGACCTTCGCGACGGCGTCACGCTTGAGCACGATGACCAGGCGCTGACCGGTGCGGCCCGAGGTCTCATCGCGGATGTCGGCGATGCCGGCGAGCTTGCCCTCTTTGACGAGGTCGGCGATCTTCACCGCGAGGTTGTCGGGATTGACCTGGTACGGCAGCTCGGTGACGACCAGGCTGGTGCGACCCTGGATCTCTTCGACGTTGACCACGGCCCGCATCGTGATCGATCCGCGGCCGGTGCGGTAGGCATCCTGGATCCCCTTGACGCCGAGGATCTGGGCACCGGTCGGAAAGTCGGGCCCCTTCACCCGCGCGAGGATCGCGTCGAGCAGCTCCTCGCGCGTGGCATCCGGGTTCTGCAATGCCCAGAGTGCGGCCTCCGACACCTCCCGCAGGTTATGCGGAGGGATGTTGGTCGCCATGCCCACCGCGATGCCGACGGAGCCGTTCACCAGCAGGTTCGGGAAGCGGGACGGCAGGACGATCGGCTCCTGAGTGCGGCCGTCGTAGTTGTCCTGCATGTCGACGGTGTCTTCGTCGATGTCGCGGACCATCTCCATGGCGAGGGGCGCCATCTTGGTCTCGGTGTACCGGTGCGCGGCCGCGCCGTCGTTGCCGGGCGAACCGAAGTTGCCCTGGCCAAGAGCGAGTGGATACCGCAGCGACCAGGGCTGGACCAACCGGACCAACGCGTCGTACACCGACTGATCACCGTGCGGGTGGAACTGCCCCATCACGTCGCCGATGATGCGGGTGCACTTCGAGAAGGCGCGGTCCGGCCGGTAGCCGCCGTCGTACATGGCGTAGATCACGCGCCGGTGGACGGGCTTCAACCCGTCGCGCACGTCGGGCAGCGCACGCCCGACGATGACGCTCATCGCGTAGTCGAGGTAGCTGCGCTGCATCTCGAGCTGCAGGTCGACCTGTTCGATCTTGTCGTGACGATCGGGGTCGAGCCCGGTACCGGTGGTGTCAGTCATGAATCACTTTCTTGGCGGTCGAGTAGCGCGAAGCGCGTATCGAGACCCATCAAATGTCGAGGAACCGCACGTCTTTCGCGTTCTGCTGGATGAACTGCCTGCGCGACTCCACGTCATCACCCATCAGGGTCGAGAAGACTCCATCGGCGATCGCCGCGTCATCGAGCGTGACCTGGCGCAACGTGCGGGTCGCCGGGTTCATCGTGGTGTCCCACAGCTCCTGGTGGTTCATCTCGCCGAGGCCCTTGTAGCGCTGCACGCCATTCTCTTTGGCGATGCGGCGCCCGGCGGCCAGCCCGGCCTCGAGCAGTGCGTCCCGCTCGCGATCCGAGTAGACGTACTCATGATCGGCGTTCGTCCATTTGAGCCGGAACAGTGGCGGCTGCGCCAGATAGACGTAGCCCATCTCGATGAGCGGCCGCATGTAGCGGAAGAGCAGGGTGAGCAACAGCGTGGTGATGTGCTGGCCGTCGACGTCGGCATCCGCCATCAGCACGATCTTGTGGTACCGCGCCTTCTCGCCGTCGAACTCCTCGCCGATGCCGGTGCCGAAGGCGGTGATCATCGCTTGGATCTCGGCGTTGCCGAGCGCGCGATCCAACCGGGCCTTTTCGACGTTCAGGATCTTGCCCCGCAATGGCAGGATCGCCTGCGTCTCGGGGTCGCGGCCGGTCTTCGCCGAGCCGCCGGCGGAGTCGCCCTCCACCAGGAAGATCTCGCTGCGGGCCGGGTCTTTGCTCGAGCAGTCGCTGAGCTTGCCGGGCATGCCGCCGCCTTCGAGCAGTCCCTTGCGACGGGTCTGCTCGCGCGCCTTGCGGGCTGCCATGCGTGCGGCCGCCGCTTGCACCGACTTGCGGATGATGTTGCGCGCCTCGCTCGGGTTGCGGTCGAACCAGTCATTGAGCTGGTCGCCCGTCACCTTCTGCACGAACGACTTCGCCTCGGTGTTGCCGAGCTTGGTCTTGGTCTGACCCTCGAACTGCGGCTCGCCGAGCTTGATCGAGATCACCGCGGTGAGCCCTTCACGGATGTCATCGCCGGTGAGGTTCTCGTCCTTCTCTTTGAGCAGCCCCTTCTCTCGCGCGTAGCGGTTGACCAGCGTGGTCAGAGCTGCCCGGAATCCCTCTTCGTGCGTGCCGCCCTCGTGCGTGTTGATGGTGTTCGCGTAGGTGTGCACGCTCTCGGAGTATGCGTTGGTCCACTGCATGGCGACTTCGAGCGCGATCTTGCGCTCCTTGTCCTCGGACTCGAACGAGATGATCTCGTCGTGAATGACCTCGGTCTTCTTCGCCGAGTTCAGGTACTCGACGTAGTCGACCAGGCCGCGCTCGTAGAGGAAGACGTCGGTGCGCTGGGTGCCGTCATCCTGCCGCCCCTCTTCGCGCTCATCGGTGAGCGCGATGCGCAGACCCTTGTTGAGGAAGGCCATCTGCTGAAACCGGGTACGGAGCGTCTCGTAGTCCCACTCGACGGTTTCGAAGATCTCGTCGTTGGGCCAGAAGGTGATCGTCGTGCCGGTCTGGTTGGTGGCCGCACCCTTCGCGAGCGGCGCCACCGGCACGCCGTCGTGGTACTGCTGCGTCCAGATGTTGCCCTGACGCCGCACCTCGATGTCGAGCGTCTTCGACAGGGCGTTGACCACCGAGCTGCCGACTCCGTGGAGTCCGCCCGAGACCGCGTAGCCGCTGCCGCCGAACTTGCCGCCGGCGTGCAGGATGGTCAGCACCACCTCGACCGTCGACTTCTTCTCGACCGGGTGCATGTCGACGGGGATGCCGCGGCCGTTGTCGACGCAACGCACCCCACCGTCGGCCAGCAGGGTGACCTCGATGTGGTCGCAGTACCCGGCGAGCGCTTCGTCGACCGAGTTGTCGACGATCTCTTGCACGAGGTGGTGCAGGCCGCGCGGACCGGTGGACCCGATGTACATTCCCGGCCGCTTGCGGACCGCCTCGAGCCCTTCGAGAACCTGGATGTCTGAGGCCCCGTACGAGTCGTTCGGGTCGGGCGCGGGGGTAGGCGATGTCACTTCCCGATTCTACCGCACGAGGCTCCGGGAATCCGGCCTCAACGCCCGTCTGGGGAGATTTCCTGAGGCGCTTGACCTGATTTGCCTTGTCAGCCGTAGGTATCGCGAGGACCGCGCCCTGGGATTGCTCTCGGGCCGCGTTTCCACGAGGGGGTGTCGGGGTTCAAAACCTTCACCGAGTGGATGTCGGCCGCCGGGTAGCGCGCCTCGATGTTCGCGAGCATCAGTGTCGCCATCCTGCGCAGCTGGGTCGCCCACGGATTGGAATCGCATTGGACGAACAGGATGCCGTCCTCGATGCCCGCCGGCCGAGCGTGTTCGGCGATCTCGGCGCCGACGATCTCGGGCCAGTCGGCCACCAATTCCGCCCGGGCGATCGGCGATTCCCAGCCCATGGTCGAGCTGAGCGCGCCGAGCACCTCACCGAGACCGGTGGGTTCCCGTCCGATCCCGTACGGGACGCTGGTCTCGTCGCCTGCGGCCCGACGGCGACGGCGGGCGTCCCCCGAGCGCAGCGAGGGGTCGCCGAAATTGCGGCGGATGCGGCGGAACACGTTGACGTGCTCCGGCTCTGCCGAATCGTCGTTCACGTCTCATCCTCCACAATCCGGCCCGCCAGGATGTGCACCGCGTGGGCGGCGAGCGGCGCCGGGACATCGTCGAACACGGCGGCCGTGATGAGGACCTGCTCGTAGTCGCCGATCGCGGATGCCAATTTCGCGCGCCGGTCCTCGTCGAGTTCGGCGAAGACATCGTCGAGGATCACGATGGGATCGCCGACCGCCGAATCGGCACGCAGCACCGCGGCAGACGCCAGCTTCAGCGAGAGCGCGAACGACCAGGATTCCCCGTGGCTGGCATATCCGCGGGCCGGCAGCGCGTTGAGGGCCAGCAGCAGATCGTCGCGGTGCGGGCCGATCAGGGTGAGGCCGCGATCCAATTCGTCGCGGCGTACCCGCACAAGAGCGGCGCGGAACTGCTCGGCGACCTCCGCGGGCACACCGGCCCGACCGCTGCCCGGGTCGGACGCGAGCTCCTCGTCCGGGAGCGATCCTTCGACGCTGAGCTGGAATGCCAATTCCGCGCGATGCGCGTCGCCGGCGATGCTCGCGTACGCCTGCGCCACGTGCGGTCGCAGCCGATCCACCAGCACCTGGCGGCCGACGATGATCTCCGTTCCGAGGGCGACCAGGCGCTCATCCCACAGTTCGAGAGTCGACAGCTGGTTCTCGGCGACCCGCGCACCACGTGCCGACTTGAGCAGGGTGTTGCGCTGACGCAGCACGCGTTCGTAGTCGGACTGCACTCCGGCGAAGCGCGGAATCAGCTGAACCAGAAGCTGGTCGAGGAAGCGCCGGCGCCCGGCGGGCTCGCCGCGCACCAAGGCGAGGTCCTCCGGGGCGAAGAGGACACTCGCGATGTAGCGCGGAAGCTCTCGCGGCTTCACCGCGACCCGGTTCACTTGCGCGCGATTGGCGCCCGAGCGGTTGAGTTGCATCTCGACCAGCAGCTGACGGTCGGCGTGCTCCAGTCGGGCACGCACGATGGCCAGATCGGAGCCTTGGCGGATGAGCGCCTGATCGGTCGAGACCCGGTGCGAGGCCAGGGTGCTCAAGTAGCCGATGGACTCGACCAGGTTGGTCTTGCCCTGTCCGTTGCTGCCCACGAAGAGGTTCGGCCCGCTGCGGAGCTCGACCTCGGCGGACTCGTAATTACGGAAGTCGGTCAGGCTCAGGTGAGAGACGATCACCGGACGTCCCTCGTCACGGCAGGCTCGGCGGCGCTCAGGACTTGCGCACGGCGTGTCCGCCGAACTGGTTGCGCAGCGCGGCGACGGCTTTCATCGCCGGCGAGTCCTTTTGGCGTGACACGAACCGCGCGAAGATCGACGCGCTGATCGTCGGCACCGGGACGGCGTGATTGAGCGCCTCCACGATCGTCCATCGCCCCTCGCCCGAGTCGTCGACGTAGCCCTCGATCTGCTTGAATTCCGGGTCTTCTTCGAGCGCCTTCACCAGCAACTCGAGGAGCCAGCTGCGCACGACCGTGCCGCGTTCCCATGCTTTGAACACGCCGGTGACGTCGTGGATGATCTCCTTGCTGGCCTCCAGCAGCTCGTAGCCCTCGCCGAGGGCCTGCATCTGGGCGTATTCGATGCCGTTGTGCACCATCTTGGCGTAGTGCCCGGCACCGATGGACCCGGCATGCACGAAGCCCTCATCCCGCGGGCCATCGGGGCGAAGCGCGTCGAAGACCGGCATCGCCAGCTTGATATCGGCCGCGTCGCCGCCGGCCATCAGGCCGTAGCCGTTCTTGAGCCCCCAGATGCCACCGGACACCCCGCAATCGGCGAAGCGGATTCCCTTCGCACCCAACTGCTTGGCGTGAACGGCGTCGTCGGTGTAGCGCGAGTTGCCGCCATCGATCACCAGGTCGTCCTTCTCGAGCACGCCCGCCAAGTCGGTGATGACCCCATCGGTGATCGCGCCGGATGGCACCATGACCCACACCACACGCGGGGTCGGAAGGGCCTTGACCATGTCCGCCAGCGCGGGCACGTCCGTCACATCGGGATTCGGATCGTAGCCGGTGACCTCGACGCCCTTCTGGCGGAGCCGGTCGCGCATGTTGAAGCCCATTTTGCCGAGCCCCACGAGTCCGATGTGCATGGCCATTCGCGCCCGCCTTCCGTTCAGCGCAGCAGCAGGTTCGGCTGCAGGAGGTACTTGTAGTTGTCGGCGCCGGGCTGCTCCTTCGACGACTGGCTGGTGATCAGCACAGGTCCCGGCTTGTTGGGATTCTCGGTCTTGGTGAACGAGATCCGCACGAACTCCGAGTGGACGGCACCCAGACCGTCGAGCAGGAACGACGGCTTCAACGAGACGACCGTGTCATCGCCGTGCAGGTGAGCCTCGATGGTCTCCGACGCCTGGGCCTGCTCCGAGCCGGCCGCCTCGAGCGTCAAACCGTCGATCGAGAAGCTGAATCGCAATGCCGCCTCGCGCTCGAGAACAAGCGATACGCGGCGGGTCGCCTCGACGAGATCGGCCGTGTTCACGACCGCGTAGTTCTCGACCACCTCGGGGAACAGCCGCTTGACCGGGGGGAAGTTGCCCTTGATCAGCAGCGAGGTCACGGTCTTCTTGTCGGCGCTGAAGGCGATCAGTTCTCGGTCGTCGCTTCGCACGATCGAGACGGCGACGGTGCCGCTGTGCGCGAACGTCTTGCCGATCTCGGACAGGGTGCGGGCCGGGATCAAGGCCGTCGTCCCATCGGCTGATGACGCTCCGGAATCCCAGTCGATCTCTCGCACGGCAACCCGGTAACGATCGGTGGCGACCAACGAGAGGGTGTTGTCGCCCACCTCGAGCTGCACGCCGGTGATCACCGGCGTCACATCGTCACGGGATGCCGCAACCGCCACCTGCGAGACCGCCTCCGCGAAGTCTTCGGCCGGCAGAACCCCCGTGCGATCTGCCACATCGGGCAGAGTGGGGTACTCCTCGACCGGCATGCTCAACAGGGTGAACCGAGCGGATCCGCAACTGACCGCGATCTTGCCGTCGTCGGTCGAGAACTGCACGGGAGCAGCAGGCAGCCGGCTTGCGATGTCAGCGAGCAGGCGTCCTGAAACCAGAGCGGTGCCCGGCTCGTCGACCTCGGCGGCGATCTCGGTGCGGGACGAGACCTCGTAGTCGAATGACGACAGCACGAGCACTCCGTCAGCCGCCTGGAGAAGCACGCCGCTCAGGATCGGCTGGGTGGTCCGCTGCGGCAGAAGCTTGACGGCGAATGACACGGCCTCGCTGAACACGTCCCGATTGACTTGGAACTTCACGCGGACTCCTTGTCATTCGAATAATGCGGGGGCGTCAATACTGTCACCCCGATCCTGGCACAGGTAGCCCTGCTCTCCCGTCGGGGAGGAGGCCGAAGGGATGAGCCGTGGGGGTTGTGGCCGAGCTGAAATGGAGAGGGAGAGAGTTAACCTTCTTAACGCCTGTGGGATCTGTGGAGAAGGTGCCGTTTCCCTGTCTCGGTTGGGGAACTACAGCGATGCAAGTTGTGGGCGTGACGTGGATGCTGCGTTGCGACGTGCGTACGACCGTGAGTGTGGGCCGCCTCGAATCCACAATCGCGCGCTGTTTGTCAACAGACCATTCCCGACGTGATCGGCAGTTATCCACAGGTTGTGCACACCTTGTGCAATCGACTATTCGGCACAGTTTTGTCCAGGCCCCCGAACGGGGGTGAACAGATCAGTCGGCTGGGCGCAAGGCTCAGAGCTTGTTATAGCGCTGGTTCTGCTTGATCCGGCTGGTGAGCTCGGTGACCTGGTTGTAGATCGAGCGGCGCTCTTTCATCAACTCGCTGATCTTCTTGTTGGCGTACATGACCGTGGTGTGGTCGCGGTTGCCGAACAGCTGGCCGATCTTCGGCAACGACAGGCTGGTCATCTCGCGGCAGAGGTACATCGCGATCTGCCGTGCGGTCGCGACGGCTTGGGAGCGGCTGGAGCCGTAGAGATCGTCTACCGAGAGTTTGAAGTAGTCGGCGGTGTGATTGATGATGTCGACCGGGGCGATCACGTTGTCGTCGTCGAGGGTGATGAGATCCTTCAGAACGGTCTGAACGAGCTGCAGATCCACCGGAGTGCGATTCAGGCTGGCGAACGCCGTGACGCGGATGAGGGTGCCCTCCAGTTCGCGGATGTTCGACGACACCTTGGTGGCCATGAACTCGAGGATCTCGTCGGGCACCTGGAGCTTCTCGCTCTGGGCCTTCTTGCGCAGGATCGCGATCCGCGTCTCGAGGTCGGGGGCCTGGACGTCGGTGACGAGTCCCCACTCGAAGCGCGACCGCATCCGATCCTCGAAGCCGTTCAGGTGCTTGGGGGCCACGTCGCTGGTGATGACCACCTGCTTGTTGTGATCGTGCAGCGTATTGAAGGTATGGAAGAACGCCTCCTGCGTCTCGACCGCTCGCTGCAAGAACTGGATGTCGTCGATCAGCAGGATGTCGATCTCGCGGTAACGCGCCTGGAAAGCCGAGGCGCGGTTGTTGGCGATCGAGTTGATGAAGTCGTTGGTGAACTCCTCGGAGCTCACATAGCGGACCCGGATGCCCGGGTAGAGCCGCTCGGCGTAGTGACCGATCGCGTGCAGCAGGTGGGTCTTGCCGAGGCCGGAGTCGCCGTAGATGAACAGCGGGTTGTACGCCTTCGCGGGGGCCTCGGCGACGGCGACGGCCGCGGCATGCGCGAAGCGATTGGAGCCGCCGATGACGAAGTTGTCGAAGTTGTATTTCGGGTTGAGCCGGGTGTCAGAGCGGCGGGCCTGATCGCCGACGTTCTGTGCGGGGCTGCTCCCGGAAGCCGGAGTCGGAGTCGGCTCATGCGGCGCCTCGTCGAGCGGGCCGGGTTCTGCCGAGGGGCCGATGCCCGCGTGCTGGATCTCGGGATTGACGACGATCGCGAAGTTCGTGATGCCGTGCTCACCGTCGATCGTGCTGAGTGCGTTGAGCAGAGGCACCCGGATGCGCTGATCGAGCATCCCGCGGGTCAGCTCGTTGGGCACCTCGAGGTAGAGGGTGCCGGCGAGCACGCCCTTGGGCTCGACCAGGTTCAGGAAGCCCTGCAATTGAGGAGTGACGCGATCGTCGCCGTGCAGGATTCCGAGCACGGAGTCCCAGAGTTCTCGGGTGGGATCCGGGGTGTCGGTCATGGGTTCTCTCGGCTCGGGATGGCGGGTCGGTCGCGGATTCACCTTAGTTCTCGCGGGCGCGCCGTGACCAACGGATGGGTGGATCGGTGTGGAGAATGGACGGTTGGACTCCGTGGTTTGACCGGGGCCCCTTAACCGCCTATTTTTAATCAGTTGACAACTGCCTCATTCCTTTAGCTACGGGGCGGTCCCTGTTCTTCCCGATGCACGGCATCGGGTTTTGGAGATACCACCATGACCAAGCGAACCTTCCAGCCGAACAACCGGCGCCGCGCCAAGGTGCACGGCTTCCGTCTTCGCATGCGCACCCGTGCCGGTCGTGCCATCCTCGGCGCCCGCCGCCGCAAGGGGCGCACCGAGCTCTCCGCGTAGTCCCCCAGTGCTCGCCAGGGCCAACCGGGTCGTACGCGCCGACGACTTCCGGATGGTTGTGCGCCGCGGCCGGCGTTCCGTCACGCCGAGCGCGATCTACTACCGGCTCGAGCGCGACTCCGGCGATCCGTTGCGGGTCGGGATCATCGTGGCGCGGTCAGTGGGGAACGCGGTCGATCGCAACCTGGTGCGCCGACGCTACCGGGCCCTCGGGCGCGAATTCGTCAGGGCCGGCGCGCATGGCAACGACGTCGTGGTGCGCGCACTCCCCGGCGCCGCCCAGCGCAGCTGGGTTAGTCTCGCCGATGACATGCACACCGCCCTGGATGCGTCCCTTCTCGCCGAAGCCGTGAGGCCGTGATGCGCCGCGCGGGCCTGTTCGTCGTGCTGCTTCCGCGCAACATCTGCGTGGTGATCCTGCGCGCATACCGTGCGGTGATCTCACCCTTGTACGGCGACGTCTGCCGGTACTACCCCAGCTGCTCGGCGTACGCGCTCGGTGCGATCCAGCAGCACGGGGTGATCAAGGGCGTCGCGCTCGGAACCTGGCGCATCGCGCGCTGCCACCCCTGGGCGAAGGGCGGCGTGGATGATGTCCCCGAGCGCCGCGTTCCCCGCTACCAGCTCACCCACTTCGGTTTCGTCTTCCCGGCGAGCCACGGAAAGGCCTGACACGTGGACGGCATCATCAACTTCTTCGGCGTGGTCCTCACGCCGATCAAATGGGTCATCGAGGCCATCCTCGTCGGCTTCCATTGGGTCTTCCAGAACGTCTTCCACATGGATCCCGCGGCAGGTCTCACCTGGGTGCTGTCGATCGTGTGCCTGGTGCTCGTGGTACGCGCCGCACTGATCCCGATCTTCGTGCGGCAGATCAAGAGCCAGCGAAAGATGATGGAGGTTGCGCCGCAGCTCAAGAAGATCCAGGACAAGTACAAGGGGAAGAAGGACCAGTTCTCGCGCGAGGCGATGCAGCGCGAGACCATGGAGCTCTACCGCAAGGCGGGCACCAACCCGCTGTCGTCCTGCTTGCCCCTGTTGATCCAGATGCCGATCTTCTTCAGCCTGTTCTCGGTGCTCACCGAGGCTCGCCAGGGCAAGGCCGGCGTGGGGTTCCTCACCAAGGCGCTGTCGGATCAGTTCGGGCGCTCGTCGCTGTTCGACATCGCGCCGTTGAAGTACAGCATCCAGTCGGCGCTTGCGGCCCACCCGGTGCAGGTCGTTGTGGTCATCATCGCCGCCGCGATGGTCGTCATCATGACGGCGTCGCAGTTCATCACGCAGCTGCAGCTGGCCTCGAAGAACCAGTCGCCCGAGATGAAGGCGAGCCCGATGTACCGCCAGCAGCGGGTGCTCCTGTACATCCTTCCGCTGGTGTTCGCGTTCTCGGGCTTCGCGTTCCCGATCGGTGTCATGTTCTACTGGCTGACCTCGAACATCTGGACGATGGTGCAGCAGTTCCTGGTCATCCGGAACATGCCGACGCCGGGCAGCGAAGCGGCCCTGGCCCGCGAGGCGCGGCTAGCCAGGCGCAACCGCCGCAAGATGTCGGATGACGCCGAGACCCTCGCAGGGGCAGCCGCGATCGAGGAGCCGCAGAAGCCGGTGACCACTCAGCGAGTGCAACCGGTCGGCAAGAACCGCGCCAAGAAGACGGGAAGTGGCAAGAAGTGAGCGACGCGACCGACACCGAGACATCCGTCGAATCGGCTGCGGCCGCCGAGGAGGCGACGAGGCCGACCGTCGGAAGCGACGACGTGCTGAGTGAGCAGGACCTCGTCGACGAGGGCGACATCGCCGCGGACTACATCGAGGAGCTGCTCGACATCACCGACATCGATGGCGACATCGATATCGACGCCAGGTCGGGCCGGGCTTACGTGTCAGTCACCGCGACCGAGGGTGCGAATCTGCGGTTGCTGTCGAAGCCCGACACTGTCGCGGCGTTGCAGGAGCTGGCGCGCCTGGCGGTCCAGAACAAGACCGGACGGTTCTCGCGGATGATCCTGGACATCGGCGGATCCCGTGATCAGCGTGCGGCAGAGCTTGCCACCCTGGTCGACCGCGCTGTCGCCCGCCTCGAGGAGGGTGCCGCCTCGGCATCGCTGCCCCCGATGTCGAGCTACGAGCGCAAAATCGTCCACGACATCGTCGCCGAGCGCGGGTTCGCCTCCGAGTCGGAGGGCGAAGGCCGCGATCGCCACACGGTGATCACCCGGTCGTAGTTTCACGTGAAACATTGCCGCGCCCTGCCCAAGCTGTGATCGAGCCCGAGCCGCCGAGTGCGGCATCCCTGTTCGGCGATCGCATCGAGCTCGCCCGTGACTTCACTCGTGATTTGGGAGAGCGGGGCGAAGCGCTCGGGCTGATCGGCCCGCTCGAGCCTGCACGTCTCTGGTCGCGCCACGTGCTCAATTGCGTGCTTCCTGCCCCGCTGCTCCGACCCGGTCTAGTCGGGGACATCGGCAGCGGCGCCGGATTGCCCGGCCTGGTCCTCGCGATCGCCCGGCCGGATGTCGACTTCGTTCTCGTGGAGCCCATGGAGCGCCGGGTGGAATGGCTTCGCGCCGAGTCGCAGCGACTCGGCCTGAGCAATGTCCGCGTCGAACGGGCGCGCGCCGAGGACGTCCCGCTGGTCGAACAACTCGATCAAGTGACCGCGCGGGCGGTGGCGTCGCTGTCGAAGCTGATCCCGATCACGGCGCCGCTCGCCCGCAAGGGTGGCGAGCTGCTGTTCATGAAGGGCGCACGCGTTGTGGATGAGGTGTCGGCTGCGGCCAAGCAGATCCGCGCGGCGCGTCTGAGCAACCCCGAGGTGATCGTGCTGGGAGAGGGGACCGTCCCCGAGGTCACCCGAGTCTTTCGGGCTACAGTGGACTGACTCGCGGGCGGCACGCTGGAGCTGGGGGCGACGGCCATTTCCGGCCTACGCAGCGACACCAGTGCCAGGCCGCGTCCCGCGGCACGGATGACACATGTTTCACGTGAAACACACCAGCTGAGAGGCACCCGCTCCAGTGAGCACCGAGAATCGATACGACGAAACCCCGCTCGCCCGCGAGATCGCGGATCTGGCTCGCCGCCGCGTCGCGCTGGCCGAGCAGAGTCTGCCGCTCCCGGCACGCACCCGGGTGTTCACGGTCGCGAACCAGAAGGGCGGCGTCGGCAAGACGACGACCACCGTCAACCTGGCAGCTGCTCTGGCTCAATCGGGGGCCCGGGTGCTCGTGATCGACCTCGACCCGCAAGGCAACGCGTCCACGGCGCTGGGAGTCGAGCACCGGTCCGAGACCCCGAGCGTCTACGACGTGATCATCAACGATGTCCCGATGCACGATGTGGTGCAGACCAGCCCCGAGTTCGAAGGCCTTTCGTGCGTGCCCGCGACGATCCACCTCGCCGGTGCCGAGATCGAGCTGGTCTCGCTGGTGGCCCGCGAGCAAAGACTGCGAGGGGCGCTCGACCGCTTCCTCGCGGAGTCGGAGGACGAGCATCCCTACCATTACGTCTTCATCGATTGCCCACCCTCGCTCGGCCTGCTGACCATCAACGCGTTCGTCGCGGCGCGCGAGGTGCTGATCCCGATCCAGTGCGAGTACTACGCGCTGGAGGGCCTCAGCCAGCTCCTGAACAACATCGGTTTGATCGAACGGCACCTCAACCCGAACCTGGCGGTGACGACGATCCTGCTGACCATGTTCGACTCGCGCACGAACCTCGCCAATCAGGTGGTGGAGGAGGTGCGCGAGCACTTCCCGAGCGAGACCCTGCAGAGCGTGATCCCGCGGTCCGTGCGGATCTCGGAGGCACCGAGCTACGGCCAGAGCGTCATCACGTACGACGGCAATTCGCCGGGATCGCTCTCGTACCGAGAGGCAGCATCCGAGATCGCCCGCCGGGGCGAGCACTGATGGCGGCGGCACCCAAGCGCACCGGTCTCGGCCGCGGCATCGGCGCGCTCATCCCGACGGCCGAGGATGGCGAGCGGCCGGTCGATGTGTTCTTCCCCTCGGGGTCCGGGGCGGGCGCCGCATCCATGGACGGGCTGGTGACGGTCCCGGGAGCCCGGCTCGCGAGCCTGTCGCCGGACGACATCGTCCCCAACCCGCAGCAGCCGCGCCGCGAGTTCCGCGAGCAGGAGCTGAACGAACTCGTCGTCTCGGTGCGCGAGTTCGGTGTGCTGCAGCCCATCGTCGTCCGTCCCCGCGCGGGAGCGTCGGCCGGCGAACCTCAGTACGAGCTCATCATGGGCGAGCGCCGGCTTCGGGCCAGCAAGATCGCCGGACTCGACGCCATCCCCGCCGTCGTCAAGAACACCGCGGACGACGCGATGCTCCGGGACGCGCTGCTCGAGAACCTGCACCGCGCCGAGCTCAACCCCCTCGAGGAGGCGTCGGCCTACCAGCAGTTGCTTGCCGACTTCGGGATCACTCAGGAGCAGCTGGCCGAACGGATCGGCCGGTCGCGTCCGCAGATCACGAACACGATCCGGCTGCTCCGTCTGCCCGAGGACATCCAGCGGCGGGTGGCCGCCGGGGTGCTGACGGCCGGACATGCGCGGGCGATCCTGTCGGTCGGCGACCCCGCGGCGATGGCACGGCTCGCCGACAAGATCGTCAACGAAGACCTCTCGGTGCGCGCGGCGGAGGCCGCAGCCGGTCAGGCGTCGCCGCCCAAGGCGCGGTCGCCGAAACCCACCGCCGGGCGCCGTCAGCACCACCTCGACGATGTGGCGGAGCGGCTCGGCGACAAGCTGAACACGCGCGTCCGGATCGCGCTGGGCACCTCGAAGGGAACCATCTCCATCGAGTTCGCAACGGTCGCCGACCTGAACCGGATCGTGGAGGAACTCGGCGTCGACCCGCGGGCCTAGTTGTCCCGGATCGCCGCTTCGGCCAGCGCCGAGTAGACCCAGCCGAGGTCGTGGCCTGCCGCCTCAAGCGCCTGCGGGAGCAGAGAGGTCTCGGTCAGGCCCGGCAGCACGTTCGCCTCGAGGAACCACGGGGTGCCTGCGCCGTCCACGATCAGATCGACTCGTGAGAGATGGCGCAGACCGAGTGCGCGGTGCGCGGTGAGCGCAGCCCGCGCCGCGGCATCCGCCCAGTCGTCCGGGATCCGGGCGGGAACGTAGAAGCGGGTCTCGCCGGCGTTGTAGCGTGCCTCGAAGCTGTAGACGCCCGAGAGCGGCTCGATCTCGACGGCGGGGAGGGCGACCGGACCGTCGCCGGTGTCGATGATGCCGACCGCGATCTCGGTGCCGGTGATCCGCTGCTCCACCAGGGCGACGTCGCCGTAGGTGTAGGCGTCGACCATTGCGCGCGGCAGGTTGGCCCGGTCATCGACGATGGTCACCCCCTGGGCAGAGCCGCCCTGAGCCGGCTTGACGACGAGCGGGACCGGCAGCTCGTCGGCGATGGCCTCGAAGACCGCGTTGGCGCCGAGCTCGCGGAACGCATCCCGCGGCAGGGTGATCGAGCGTGGAGTGGAGACCCCGGCACGGGCGACCACGATCTTGGCGACCGGCTTGTCCCAGGCGAGACGCGCCGCGTCGGACCGCGATCCGACGAAGGGGATGCCGAGGAACTCGAGCAGTCCGCGCAGCGCGCCGTCCTCGCCCGATGCCCCGTGCAGGGCGGGCCAGATCACGTCGGGGCGGTCGGCCCGGAGTCCGGCGAGCAGCCGCGCATCCGGATCCCGCAGCTCGACGGTCAGCCCGTGCTCGAGCAGGCTGTCGGCGACCCGCCGCCCGGAGCGCAACGACACGTCGCGCTCGTGCGAGATCCCGCCCGCGAGCACGACCACATGGCGGAGCGATTCGGCCATCGGGTCAGCCCACGTTCGGCGGCAGCACGCCCTCGTGCAGCTCGGGCTGCGCGGTGAGGGGATCGGTCTGGGCGAACTCGTTCAGCAGGCTCAGCTCGCTGTTGATGACGATCGCCAGGCGGCGGATCCCCTCCCGGATGAAGTCGGGGGTCGGGTAGCAGAACGACAGCCGCATCGCGTTGCGGCCGCCGCCATCCGTGTAGAACGCCGTGCCGGGCGTGTAGGCGACCAGCTCCTTCACGGCGCGCGGCAGCATCGCCTTCGAGTCCAGGTAGTCGGGCAGCGTCAGCCAGATGTAGAACCCGCCGGTGGGCACCGTCCAGCGCAGGGTCGGCAACTGCTCATGCAGCGCTCCGAGCATGGCGTCGCGCCGATCGCGGTACACGTCGCGGAAGGTCGCGATCTGCCCCTTCCAGTCGGCCGTCGACAGGTACTCCGACACGGTCATCTGCGAGAACGAGCTCGGCGAGAGCACGGCCGCCTCGTTGGCCAAAATGAGCTTTTCTCTGATCGCGTGCGGGGCGACAGCCCATCCGACGCGCAGCCCCGGCGCCAGCGTCTTCGAGAACGTGCCCAGATAGATGACGCCATCCTCGTCGACCGAGCGCATCGCCTGCGGCGGCGCCTGATCGAAGTAGAGCAGCCCGTACGGGTTGTCCTCGACCACCAGGATGTCGTTCGCGCGGGCGATCTCGAGCACCTCCATGCGGCGCTCCCAGGTGAGCGTGACGCCCATCGGATTCTGGAACGACGGGATCGTGTAGAGGAACTTGATCCTTCGCCCCTGCTCGCGAAGCCGGGCAATGGTCTCACGCAGTGACTGCGGGATGAGGCCGAGCTGATCCATCTCGACGTGCGCGACCTCCGCCTGGAAGCTGCGGAATACCACGAGCGCCGTCACATAGCTCGGTCCCTCGGCGATGACCACGTCGCCAGGATCGAGGAACAGCTTCGACACCAGTTCGAGCGCGTGCTGTGATCCGGTGGTCACGACCACGTCGTCGACGCCGGCACGGATGCCCTCCAGCGCCATCACGTCGAGGATCTGCTCCCGCAAGCGCGGCGAGCCCTGCCCCGACCCGTACTGGAGCGCGACGGCGCCATGATCGCGCACCGTGCGCTCGACGGCGTTGAGCAGCAATTCCTGCGGCAGTGCCGAGACGAAGGGCATACCACCAGCCAGTGAGACCACCTCGGGGCGGCTGGCGACGGCGAACAGGGCTCGCACCTCGGACACCGTGAGTCCCGCGGTGCGCTCGGCGTACTGCGAGTACCACGGGTCGAGGTTGTTGCCCTGTCGCGGGTCCGGGTGGGCCGTGTCCATGCGGTCCAGGGTATCGGCAGAAACACGAAGGCCCCTCCCCGCGAACGGGGAAGGGCCAGCTGTCGCGCAGTGGCCCGCTTCAGCGGACCGGGAGCTCTACGCCAGGAACTCGGCCAGATCGGCCTCGAGGGCCGGCTTGGGCTTGGCGCCGATGACCGTCTTCACGACCTCGCCGCCGCGGTACACCTTCATCGCGGGAATCGAGGTGATCCCGTACTTCATGGCCGTCTCGGGGTTGTCGTCGACGTTCAGCTTGACGATCGAGAGCTTGTCGGCGTGCTCGGCGGCGATGGCGTCGAGGATCGGGCTGACCGCGCGGCACGGGCCGCACCATTCCGCCCAGAAGTCGACCATGATCGTCTTGTCCGAGTCGAGCACCTCGCTCTGGAACGTGGCGTCGGTCACATCCTTCGCAGTGGACATCTTTCCTTCTTTCGTAGGCCTGCTGACGACAACCGCGCGGTGGTCCGGGCCATTCCCGCAGGGACGGTCAGGCGGCGACGGCGGTCGCCTTGGCGAGCACGGCGGGCGCCAGCTCGGCCAGGTACTTCTCGGCGTCGAGCGCCGCGACGACACCCGAGCCCGCCGCGGTGGCGGCCTGCTTATAGGTGGGATCGACCACATCGCCCGCGGCGAAGACGCCCGGCAGGCTGGTGCGCGAGCTGCGTCCGTCGACCGCGATGGTCCCCTCCGGGGTCAACTCCAGCTGGCCGTGCACCAGATGGGTGCGCGGGTCCGCGCCGATGGCGACGAACATGCCGGTGACATCCAGGGTGGTCTCGTCGCCGGTGGAGGTATCGAGCAGGCCGATCCCGGTGACCTTCTCGTCGCCGTACACGTGGGCGACCTCCTGGTTCCAGAGGAACTCGATCTTGGGGTCGGCGAAGGCGCGATCCTGCAGCGCGGCCGACGCGCGCAGCTTGTCGCGGCGGTGCACCAGGTAGACCTTGTCGGCGAAGCGCGTGAGGAAGGTGGCTTCTTCGAGCGCCGAATCCCCGCCGCCGATCACGGCGACCTTCTTCTGCTTGAAGAACGCCCCATCGCAGGTGGCGCACCACGAGACGCCGTAGCCCGACAGGCGCGTCTCGTCGTCGAGGCCGAGCTTTCGGTAGGCCGAGCCAGTGGCATAGATGACCGTGAGAGTTTCGTGCACCTCGCCATTGCCGAGGGTCACGCGCTTGACCTCGCCGTCGAGCTCGAGCTTGACGACGTCGTCGTAGACGATCTGCGCACCGAAGCGCTCGGCCTGCTCCTGCATCTTGACCATCAGGTCGGGGCCCATGATGCCCTCCGGGAATCCCGGGAAGTTCTCCACCTCGGTGGTCTTCATCAGCTCGCCGCCGAACTCGACGGAACTTGCGATCACGAGAGGGGCCAGATTGGCGCGCGCGGCGTAGATGGCCGCGGTGTACCCGGCGGGGCCAGACCCGACGATGATCACTTGACGCATGCCGCCAGCACTCCTTCAGATCGCCCGACGAACCGTTCAACCAAGTCTAGGCGCGCGGCATTCCCGGCCGGCGGCGAGCGATCAGGCCTTGGCGGCTTCGACCGGAGCGGCGCGCCGAGCCGCACGGCGCTTCACGATGTTCCGTGTGATTCCGCCTCCGAAGATCAACACCAGCAGCGCGATCACGATGGCGGTGCCGACGCTCTCCCAGCCGGGATGCAGATCCACGCTCACATAGTCGGGGCTGCCGATGGCCACGCCGGCCGGCGAGGTCAGGGTGATCGTGGTGTCGACCTGGCCGTTGGTGAGCGCCGCCACCGGGATCGCGGCCTTGTTCGACGAGCCGGGCTCGACCGTGAGCGGAACGTTCTGCGCACGGACCTGCAGCACCGAACTGGGTGAGTCGACGTTGACGTACACCGTGATCGGCACACCCAAGGCGTTGCTGACGGTGACCGGGATGTTGCTCGCACCCGCGCCCACGACCAGATCGCTTCCGGCGACGATCTGCACGGAACTGACGAGGGTGCGCGAATCGGCCAGGAACGTCGTCACCTGAGCGCCCCAGTCGTCGGTGCCGCGCAGCCAGGACACCGCGAGCAGCGCGAGCAGCGCGAGGCGCCGGGGCGCGGTCACCGCAGTGGGATCGGTGGCGACCGTGGCGAATTGGGACTCGGTCGTGATCGCCTGCACGGCCGACGCGACCTGGCTCGCTCGGGCGGCATCGCCCGGCTCGTTCACCACGGCAGCAGCGGGATGCGCTCCAGCCATCACCGAGGTCAGGCCGACCGGGACGACCGAGGACTGTTGGGCGAGGTCCTCGAACAGGGCATGCAGATTCAGCGCGCCCAGGGGCCAGCGGCGATCCAGCGTCGCCACGACGGTGCGGCCGGGTGACACTGCGGCCATGCCTCCGAGGGCCGAGTTGAGGCGATCAAGAGCGTCGTGGGGCCCGGCGGGGTCGCTCGAGTACACGGCGTCCCGCACCAGGGCGGTGACCCCGGCGTCGGCGACGATTCCGTGAATCCCGGTCAGGTCGACATAGCCGGAGGAGGTCGACGACACATTGCTCGAACTGAGCACCACGCTCTGGTAGCCGGCCTGCGCGAGGTCGCGCAGATCGTCCCCGACCACGGTGTCATCCGCGGGCCACGCGATGTCCTTCAGGGTGTAGCTCCAGTCGAGCACCTCGGCCGCGTCCGTGGGCAACGGAGGCGGCGTGCCCGGGTTGGTGACGGGTGGCTCGGTCGAGGTCGCAGCAGGACTCGGGGTCGGGCTGGCACTGACCGCCGGTCCGAAGTTGCGCGGATCGATGGCAAAACCGAAGCCGACCGGATCGCGCAGCTTCAGAGCGTCGGCCCGTGCCAGAGCGGCCAGATCGGCATCAGCGTAGGCGAGCGAGAAGACCTGATTGCCCGACGCCTGCAGCCTCTCCAGCCAACTCGTCGCTGACGGCGGCGCCGCGGAACCGAGCACGCGTATCGACGCGACGATCATCGGGTCGAGTCCGATCACCGCGGGGGTGCCGATCACCGCGTCCAGCTGGCGCGTGAGCACGCCGAGCGGGGCGGTGTAGGCCGCCAGGGTGGTGGCGTCGATCAGACCCGCCGCCGTCGGACGCACCGTGAGCGGCACGAGCACGGCGAGCGACACCGGAGTGGGCGACGCGGTGACGGCAGAGGGACCGTCCGCCGCCGGTCGGCTCACGGCCGCCGCGCCGAGGGCGGATCCCGCGGTGAGCGCCACAGCGGCGAGGCCCGCCCACGCGCCGAGCCCGATCCGCCTGAGGCGGTTCACAGGCGACGGAGTCGCCGGCACGGCCGCGCGCCTGTGCTCCGCTCGGACGACATGCCCACGAGTTTAGACCGGCGCAACCGAGCGCCGGATGTGCGGGGCTGTACGCGGGGCGGCCTCGGCCGCTGTGTCATCCTGGGTTTCATGCAGAGCGTGGCGGATGCCCTCGAGAGGCTGAACCGTCTCGCGGCCACGCCCGAGTTGACCCGGCTGTCCGACCTGTTCGGTGCAGCGGGGCACGAGCTCTCACTGGTCGGTGGCCCGGTGCGCGACGCATTCCTGGGACGTGAGGTCACCGACCTCGATCTGACCACGGACGCCACGCCCGACCAGACTCTCGCGATCGTGAATCCGGCGGCGGATGCGGTGTGGGAGATCGGCCGGGAGTTCGGCACCATCGGCGCGCGCTTCGGCACGCACACGGTGGAGATCACCACCTACCGCCAGGACGCCTACGACGGTCAGACGCGCAAGCCCGACGTCGCGTTCGGCGACGACCTCGAGGCCGACCTGGTGCGGCGCGACTTCACGATCAACGCCATGGCCCTGCGCCTGCCGGACTCCGAGCATCCGCAGCCGCGGCTCGTCGATCCGACCGGGGGTGTCGACGACCTGCTTGCCCGGACCCTGCGCACGCCGAGCGCGCCCGAGGTCTCGTTCGGCGACGACCCGCTCAGGATCCTGCGAGCCGCCCGCTTCGCCGCCCAGCTCGGATTCGGGCTCGACCCCGCTGCGCTGGACGCCGCGCGCGGAATGGCGGACCGGCTCGCGATCGTGTCGGCTGAGCGCATCGGAGCCGAGATCGCCAAGCTCATGCTCGCCCCGGACCCGGTCGCGGGCATCCGCGTGCTGGTGGACAGCGGCGCGGCCGAGCAGGTGATCCCCGAGATCCCGGCCCTCCGCCTGGAGATCGACGAGCACGCGCGCCACAAGGACGTCTACGAGCACAGCCTCACCGCGCTCGACCGGGCGATCGAACTGGAGGCCTCCCGGGGTCACGCCCCGAACCTCGTCCTGCGGCTGGCGGTGCTGTTGCACGACATCGGCAAGCCCGCGACCCGGGTCATCGAGCCCGGCGGGGTCGTCACCTTCCATCACCATGATGTGCTCGGCGCCAAGCTGGCGGCGAAGCGACTGCGTGCGCTGCGGTTCGACAACGAGACGGTGAAGGCGGTGGCCGAACTGATCCGGCTGCACCTGCGCTTCTTCGGCTACGCGGGAGGCGCCTGGTCGGACTCGGCGGTGCGGCGCTACGTGCGCGACGCCGGTCCGCTGCTGGAGTGGCTGCACATCCTGTCGCGCTCCGACGTGACCACGCGCAACCGGCGCAAGGCCGACGAGCTCGACTTCGCTTACGACGATCTCGAGGCCCGGATCGCGGCGCTGGCCGCCGAGGAGGAGCTCGCCGCCATCCGGCCCGACCTCGACGGCGAGGACATCATGCGGATCCTGAACCTGACGCCGGGGCGCGAGGTCGGCGAGGCCTATCGCTTCCTGCTCGAGGAACGACTCGAAGACGGCCCGCTCGGCTCCGACGAGGCGGAGCGGCGCCTGCTCGCCTGGTGGAGCGCTCGCGACGCAGGTTGAGGCCGCATCGGCGGGTGGCCTATACTCGACAGGTTGCCCGCGCTTCCGGCGCGAGCACCGTCACTACCCTCCTGCTGCAGAACACGTCTGCAGCCGTTCTAGACCAGAGGAGGTGGGTTTATGACGCACCAGTACGAACTGATGGTGATCCTCGATCCCGAGATCGATGAGCGCACCGTCGCACCCAGCCTGGACAAGTTCCTCAACGTGATCCGCAACGATGGCGGCACGATCGACAACGTCGACATCTGGGGACGTCGTCGGCTGGCCTACGAGATCCAGAAGAAGTCCGAGGGCATCTACGCCGTCGTCAACTTCACGGCGACCTCGGAGAGCACGGTCGAGCTCGACCGCCAGCTGAAGCTCAGCGAGGCTGTCCTGCGCACCAAGGTGCTTCGCGCCGAGGAGGCCGTTGCGCGTGCGACCGCGGTCCGCGCCGACGACGAGAAGCGGGCGGCCCGCAAGGCCGCTGCCGCCGCCAAGTCGCCGGTGAAGCCGGTCGCCGCGCCGTCCTCCGCTGTAAGCGAGGCTGCGGCCGAGCCCGCCGCCGAGGCGCCGAAGGCTCCCAAGGCCGCGCCCAAGGCCAAGGCTGCCGAGAAGGCCGCCGAGCCGGTCGCTGCCGAGCCGGCCGAGACCGAGGGCGAATAGCTCATGGCCGGCGAAACGATCATCACGGTGGTGGGCAACCTCACCGCCGATCCCGAGCTGCGCTACACGCAGGGCGGGCTGGCGGTCGCGAACTTCACGATCGCCTCGACCCCGCGCACCTTCGACCGTGCCGCGAACGACTGGAAGGACGGCGAGGCGCTCTTCCTCCGCGCCTCCTGCTGGCGCGAGTTCGCCGAGCACGTCGCCGGATCGCTGACCAAGGGCAGCCGGGTCATCGCGACCGGGCGCCTCAAGCAGCGCTCCTACGAGACGAAGGAAGGCGAGAAGCGCACCAGCATCGAGCTCGAGATCGACGAGATCGGCCCGAGCCTGCGCTACGCCACCGCTCAGGTGACCCGCGCATCCGGCGGTTCCTCAACGGGCGGCGGACGCCCCCAGGGCGGCGCTGTCGCCGATGAGCCGTGGGCGGCCTCCGCTCCGGCTTCGGGCGGCGACGACGTCTGGAACACGCCCGGCAACTACAACGACGAGACCCCCTTCTAAAGGACACAGATCATGGCAGGCAAGAGCAGTAGCAGCGGCGGAGACCGTCGTAAGCGCGTCAGCGCCAAGGGCGGCAAGACAGCCGCCCCGGCGAAGTCGGTGCGCGTCGGCATCATCGATTACAAGGATGTCGCCACGCTCCGCAAGTTCATCTCGGAGCGTGGAAAGATCCGCGCCCGTCGCATCACCGGCGTCTCGGTGCAGGAGCAGCGGCTGATCGCCCGCGCGGTCAAGAACGCGCGCGAGATGGCCCTGCTCCCCTACGCGGGATCGGGGCGGTAGACCATGTCGAAGCTCATCCTCACCTCCGAGGTGTCCGGCCTGGGTTCGGCCGGTGATGTCGTGGACGTCAAGAACGGCTATGCGCGCAACTACCTGATCCCGCAGGGCTTCGCCGTGCAGTGGAGCAAGGGCGGCGAGAAGCAGATCGACCAGATCAAGGCCGCTCGCACGGCTCGCGAGCACGCGACGCTGGAAGAGGCTCAGGCCCTCAAGGCGAAGCTGGAGTCGTCGACGGTGAAGCTGACGGTCAAAGCCGGCAGCGAAGGCCGCCTGTTCGGCTCGGTCAAGACCTCCGACATCGCCGACGCGGTCGAGAAGGCCGGGATCGGTGCCATCGACAAGCGCACCATCGAGCTGTCCGCTCCGATCAAGGGCACCGGCCGCCACGAGGCGACCGTGCGCCTGCGCAATGACGTCGTCGCCGCGATCACCCTCGAGGTCGTCGCAGCCAAGTAGGCCCGTTTTGCACCGTGCAGCGGCGTCCCGATCGCGGGGCGCCGCTACTCGTGCGTGGTCGCGAAGTCAAGTCATCTGGCCTGTTCCGTCCACAGGCGCGGCGCGAAATCCTCAACGTTCAAGCATCGCTCTAAACATGTTTCTACACACAGCGCAAAGTCATTAAAAAGCCTGGTCAGGTCGGGTATCCGAATCGAAAGTCGTCGGTTGTCCACAGGACATTCCACACCTTTTTCACATTTCGTCCGGCGTTTCGCCCCGGTTGCCAACAGGGCTGTCCACAGGGTGGGTTGGCGGCGTCCCGGGTCTGTCCATAACCTGGCGCAGCGTCTTCGGCATCCGTGCCCACGGTCGGTTGGCGGCGCCGGGGTGTCGGCGGCCGCTGCCATTCTCGACGCGCGTAGCCTGAGCCGCAGGAGGTCCCCCCGTGTCCATCGCCCATCTGGGTCTGGCCGATCAGCCATTCCCGTCCGGGGCCCAGCGCCCCGCGGCCGAGGGCTGGCAGGGCGAGCGCACGCCTCCGCACGATCTGCTCGCCGAGCAGAGCGCGATCGGCGGGATGCTGCTGAGCAAAGACGCTGTCGCGGATGTCGTCGAGACCGTGCGCGGGGTCGACTTCTACATCCCGAAGCACGAGGTCATCTTCGAGGCGGTGCTGACTCTCTACTCGCACGGAGAGCCGACCGACGTCATCGCGGTCACCGACGAACTCATCAAGACCGGGCAGTTGCAGCGGGCAGGCGGAGCCGAGTACCTGCACACGCTGACCGGTCTCGTGCCGACCGCGGCGAACGCCGGCTACTACGCGTCGATCGTCGCCGAGAAGGCGGTGCTGCGGCGACTCGTCGAAGCGGGCACCCGCATCGTGCAGATGGGCTACGCGAGCGAGGGCGAGGTCGTCGACCTGGTCAATAACGCGCAGGCCGAGATCTACGGCGTGACCGGCGGGATCGAGGCGGAGGACTACGTGCCGCTCGTCGAGGCGATCGACACCGCGGTCGACGAGATCGAGCGAGCACGCGGCCGCGACGGCGAGATGATCGGCGTGCCCACCGGCTTCGCCGAGCTCGACGAGCTGACCAACGGACTGCACGGCGGGCAGTTGATCATCGTGGCGGCCCGACCGGGCCTGGGCAAGTCGACCCTCGCCCTCGATTTCGCCCGTTCCGCCACGATCAAGCACCACCTGCCGACGATCTTCTTCTCGCTCGAGATGGGTCGAAGCGAGATCGCGATGCGCCTGCTCGCCGCCGAGTCCACCATCGGCATGACCACGCTGCGCAAGGGCAACATGGAGCAGCGGGACTGGGACAAGCTCGCCAACATCCGCGGCCAGATCGCCGATGCGCCGCTGTTCATCGATGACAGTCCCAACATGACCCTGGTCGAGATCCGGGCGAAATGCCGACGGCTCAGCCAGAAGGTGGGGCTGAAGATGGTGGTCATCGACTACCTCCAACTGATGACCTCGGGTAAGAAGGTCGAATCGCGGCAGCAGGAGGTCAGCGAGTTCTCACGCGCCCTCAAGCTGCTCGCCAAAGAGCTCAACGTGCCGGTCATCGCGCTCTCGCAGCTCAATCGCGGGCCCGAACAGCGTGCAGACAAGAAGCCCGCCCTGGCCGATCTGCGCGAGTCGGGCTCGCTCGAGCAGGACGCCGACATCGTCGTGCTGCTCCATCGTGAAGACGCCTACGAGCGCGATTCCCCGCCCACCGGGGAGGCGGACCTCATCGTGGCCAAGCACCGCAACGGGCGGCAGGACACCATCAAGGTCGCATTCAGCGGAATGTACTCGCGGTTCAGCGACATGCCTCGCCTCTAGCGTTCAGGCGGCGCCCGTAGACTCGGGTGGGACAATCCGTTCGGCGAAAGTGAGTCACCCGTGTCAGTCGGTTCCGGCACGTCCACGACTCCCGCGACGGTCACCGGTCGACCCGCGCCGGCCGGCTGGGTGGTGCCTGCGCTGCGAGCGATCGTCACGCTGATCGTCGGGCTGGCGATCACCTTCACGTCCGGCCACTCGGCCGCGTTCGGGCTCATCGTGTTCGGCGCGTTCGCGGTGACGGAGGGGGCGATTGTCGCGGCTGGAGCGTTCGCCGACCGCTCAGAGCGCCGCTCGCGCGGGCTGTTCCTCGTGCAAGGCCTGGTGACCGTGGCCGCCGGGATCGCCGCGCTGGCGGTGCCGGCAGGCGGGGTCCACTACCTGGTCTGGGTGGTCAGCGCCTGGGCGGTCGTGACCGGCGGCTTGGAGCTGGTCAGCGGCATCCGAGCACGGGGTCGCGTCACAGCGGCGCGCGACTGGATGATCGTCGGCGCGCTCACGCTCGTTCTGGCGGTCGCGCTCCTGGTCGTGCCCCCCGACTACAGCCAGACGCTCGGCGGCATCGAGCAGGTGAAGGGCGAACTGACCGCATCGGTCGTGCTGGTCGGCAGTTTCGGCGCGTGGGCGATCGTCGCCGGCGTGCTTCTGGGCATCGCGGCGGTGTCGGTGCGCTCTCCGCGGCAGTCGGCCGCGGCCCCGGCTGGGAAGGCGGAGTCATGACCGAAGTGAATGGGGACGACAAGGCGGGCTCGCCGAGCCTGCGCGACAGAATGCGGCCCCTCGAGCTGCTGGCCATGGCGGGCGGCATCGGCATCTTCGTCGGCCTGATCGTCGGCCTGTCGACCCGGGAGTGGATCCTGGCCGCCATCTTCTGCGGCGTCGTCTTCATCGTCAGTCTGGTCGTGCTCGCGATGCTGTCGTTGGCGGTCGGCCCCTCTGCGAATACGCTGCCCGGCAGCGATGAGGACGCCCCGACCGGTCACTGAGCCACCGCCCGTGGTGCTCAGTCGGGGAGAAGTTCGACCAGCTCGGGCGCGAGGCCGATGTAGCGGGCCGGCGTGAGCTGCAGCAGCCGCTGCTTGGCGGCATCGCCGATGTCCAGTTTCTGGATGAAGTCGCGCAACTCGGCAGGCCCCGTGCGATGTCCACGGGTCAGCTCCTTGAGCAGGGCGTAGGGATCGGCGATCGAACTGCGGGCGGCGGTGACCTCGGCCCGGATCACCGTCTGGATCGCCTCGCCGAGCACCTCCCAGTTGGCGTCGAGATCGGCGTCGAGCGCCGCGTGGTCGATCGCGATCTCGCCGAGTCCGCGCGCGAGGTTGTCGAGAGCCAGCAGCGAATGGCCGAGCGCGACCCCGATGTTGCGCTGCGTCGTCGAGTCGGTGAGGTCGCGCTGAAGCCGGCTCGTGACGAGGGTGGCCGCGAGCGAGTCCAGCAGAGCCGACGACAGCTCGAGGTTCGCCTCGGCGTTCTCGAACCGGATCGGGTTGATCTTGTGCGGCATGGTCGACGAACCGGTGGCGCCTGCCTGCGGGATCTGACTGATGTATCCCATCGAGATGTATGCCCAGAGATCGGTGCACAGGTTGTGCAGGATGCGGTTCAGGTGGCTGATCGCCGAGAACAGCTCCGCCTGCCAGTCGTGCGGCTCGATCTGGGTGGTCAGGGGATTCCAGCTGAGGCCGAGCGAGGTGACGAACTCGCGCGAGATGGCCGGCCAGTCGGCGTCGGCATCCGCGGCGAGGTGGGCGGCGAAGGTGCCGGTGGCCCCACTGAACTTGCCGAGCACCTCGACCCGGTCGAGCCGCGCGATCCCGCGCTCGAGCCGCGCGACGAACACCGCGAACTCCTTTCCGACCGTGGTCGGCGTCGCGGGCTGCCCGTGGGTGTGCGCGAGCATCGGGGTCGAACGCTCGTCCAGGGCGAAGGTGCGCAGGGCGGCGACGACATCCCGCAGTCGCGGCAGCCACACCTCGTGCACGGCGGCACGGATCGTCAGCGCGTATGCGAGGTTGTTGATGTCCTCGCTGGTGCAGGCGAAATGCGTGAGTTCGGCGACCCCGGTCAATCCGAGCTCCGCGAGCCGGGCGCGCACCAGGTACTCGACGGCCTTCACATCGTGGCGCGTGGTCGCCTCGAGCGCGGCCAGTTCGTCGATCTCGCGCTGACCGAAGTCGGAGGCGAAGGAGCGCAGCGCGCGGGTGCTCTCGGCCTCGAGCGGGGCCGATCCGAACATGCGCCGATCGGTGAGGGCCACCAGCCATTCGACCTCGACATGCACCCGGGCCCGGTTGAGGCCGGCCTCCGAGAGGTGCTCGCCCAGCGCCTGGACGGAGGCTCGGTAGCGGCCGTCCAGCGGGCTGATCGGCTGCGGGGGAAGCGGACTCATGAGACTCCCTGTCGGATTCCGGGTTCGAGCTGGTGGAAGAGCGCGAGGCTCGCCCGTTCGATCGTGGCCAGCACGGTGTCGAACAGCGTGGCATCCGAGTAGTACGGATCCGGCACGTCCATGGTGCCCGACGCGTCGGGGTCGAAGGCCAGAAGCAGGTGCACCTTGGAGCGGTCCTGCTCGCTCATCGCCCATTCTCGCAGGGTGCGCTCCTGACCCCGGTCGAACGCGACCACGAGATCCAGGTCGGCGAACCATTCCGGATCGAATTGCCGAGCCCGATGGCGGCTCGCGTCGTAGCCGTGACCGGCCAGAGCGGAGACGGTGCGTGGATCCGCGGGTTCGCCGACGTGCCAATCGCCGGTCGCGGCGGAGCCGACACTCACGCGATCGGAGTAGCCCCCCCGGCTGATCAGCGTCCGGAAGATCGCCTCCGCCATCGGGGACCGGCAGATGTTCCCGGTGCACACGAAGCAGATACGGAAGAGCGACGGAGCGGAGGGTGCTTCGGCGAAGCTCATGCTTCATTCTGCCGCTGTCCGGGTCCTCCACAGCGGTCGGTTTCTTCGTCAGCTCACCGGATGCGGGCGAGAGACGGCGGGTCCGGCCGCGGTCCGCGAGGCTGGCCCCGACGCCGGCACCGTCGGCAGGGGAGGAGCCCGCCATGCCCACCTGGGATCCCGGGGCGCTCCGCGCCGCTCTGGAGCGGCAGCAGAACGACCTGGCGCCGATCGCTCGGGTGCTCTCGGCGGCGGCCTCATACCCGCCGACGTTCTCGCACGACGACTGGCGGGGCGAGGCAGCGGATGCCTGTGTCCGCCTGCAGAGCGAGCTGCGGCACGCGCTGCTCGCGGCTGATCGCCTCGTGGAGGCGGCAGCCCGCGACACGTGCGCGGCCCTCGCCGAGTTGGGTGGCTGAGGTGGCGGCCCCCGACCCGATTCCTGGCCCCTCCCTCGGCCCCGATGTATTCGAGGTGCCGGCCGCGGTACCGCACGGGGGCCGAACGACCATGCCCCATGGCAAGGTGCCGCCGAGCTTCCGGGCCAAACCTGGAGTGCACCGGGGAACGACGCCCGAAATGGGCGGCCCCTTGCTGGTTACCCCGGTCGGCACCACCGCCGTCGCGACGGACGCCCTCCACGCCCTTCTGGATCGGCTCGGCACTCTGGGCGATGAGCTCGACCAGGAGGCTCACCTCCTCGCCTCGGTGCACGAGCGCGCGGCATGGTCCGGGGCGGTGGCCGCGCCCGCGAGCGCTCGCCGCAGCGAGTCGGAGCTGGAGGCCGCTGTCGCCTCGGTTCGCTCCGCGCGGGCGTTGACCCGACGCCTGGCGCACGCGCTGCGGTCCGCCATCGCGCGGTACGACGATGCCGAGAGTGCGGCGCTGGCTCGCGCCGACCGGTGGGCCGGGGTGCTGGGAGCCGAGAGCGGGCCGATCCTTCGAGCCATGCTCCCGAGCATCGCCCTGCTGGGCGGTGTGGCGTTCCTGGCGTCCAAGCTGCCGGATCCCGGCGGAGCGCGGGCCGCGGCGATCCGGCACTTCTTCCTGCACCACCCCGAACTCATCACGGGTCCGACGTTCGTCGAGGGCGTCCGGCTGTTCTCGCAGAGTCTCGACGAGACGACGAGCTCGTTCCTGGGCGTGCCGGCACCGCTCGCGGTGGCGCTCGGAGCATCCGGCGCGACCGGGGTGCGCACGAGTGCGCGCGGCCTGCTCGCCGTCGGGCCACTGGTCGGGTTGTTCCGCGAGACGCCGGTCAAAGTGGAGCGGATGTCGACCACCCTGATCAGCACGCCGCCGGTCGGCGCGGCCGAGCGGTTGGACCGCGTCCCCGAGGGCGACCAGGTGCGCATCGAGAAGTACGAGGCCCCCGGTGAGCCGGCCCGTTTCGTGGTCTATGTCGGCCCGACCGAGACCTTCTCGCCGGTGGCCGACCACGAGCCTTGGGACTTGACGAGCAACGTCGGTGGCGTGGGAGGCCTCGACGTCGGATCGTTCCGCGCGACCGAGCTGGCCATGCACGACGCCGGCATCGGGTCGGGCGATGCCGTGCAGTTCGTCGGCTTCTCGCAGGGCGGCTTGGTCGCGACGATGCTCGCCGGCTCCGGTCAGTGGAACGCCGCGGGGCTCGAGACCTTCGGTGCTCCGGCCGGCAATATCGAGCTTCCCGAGGGACTGAGCGGGATGGCCGTTCGCAACACCGACGACTTCATCCCCCTGCTCGCCGGTCCGCAACTCGACCGTCACCTGCTGCAGGTGGAACGCCGCGCTTTCGCGGAGGGAACGCCGCTTCCGACCTATCACGCGGCGCCGGCCCATCAGCGCGATGCCTACATGGCCACGGCCACCGCGATCGACTCAGCGGCGTCGTCGGCGGTGCGCGACCAGAATGCCGCCCTGAACTCGTTCACGGCCGACTACGCCGGCCGACCGGGGGCGGTCGTGACGGCCATGATCTACCACGGCGACCGCGTTCCCGACGCGTCCACCCCGGTCGACTTGCACGGGGTGACGATGCAGGCTTCCGCTACTTCTTCTTCACGCCGGTGAACGGGCGCAGGAGCACACCGATCAGCCAGGCCAGAATTCCGAGCACGAGAGCCCCGAGAATGCCCCAGCCGAAGTTCTCGACGTGCAGGCCGAAACCGCCGAGGCCCGAGATCCACGCTGCGAGCAGCAGAAGCAGGCCGTTGACGACCAGCGAGATCAACCCGAGCGTGAGGATGTAGAGGGGCAGCGCAACGATCCGGACGATCCCGCCGATGATGGCGTTCACGATTCCGAAGATCGCGGCGACCAGCAGCAGCGTCAGGATGAACGCGACCGGGCCCTTGTCGTACGGCTGGACGGTCAGATGCGGGGCGAGGATCAACGTGGTGAGCCAGAGTGCGGCGGCGTTGATCAGCAGGCGGAGGAGGAGGCGACCCATGCGCCCATTGTTGCAGCGATGGACGACGGATGGCATCCCGCCGCGGCGCGGATGGGTCGCGGCCGGCGGGTGGAGCCGGGATCGGTTCTGACCAGCGCGCTAACCTGGTCCGCGTGCCTGTGACGCTCCGCCCCGAGATCGCCGCGCTCGCCCCGTACCGCCAGGGTCGCCCGGCGGCCGCCGACGCGTTCAAGTTGTCGTCCAACGAGAGCCCCTTCCCGCCGTTGCCGAGCGTGCTCGATGCCATCGCCGCGTCGCATCTCAACCGCTACCCCGATGGCGCGGCCACCGCGCTGCGTGTGCGCCTGGCCGAACGGGCCGGCGTCACCATCGATGAGGTGCACGTCGGAGCGGGGTCCGTGTCGATCCTCCACCAGCTCGTGCAAGCCGCCGCGGGAACGGGCGACGAGGTGCTCTACGCCTGGCGCTCGTTCGAGGCGTATCCGGGTGTCGTGACGGTTGCCGGTGCGACCAGCGTGACCGTCCCGAACCTCGCCGACGGCCGGCACGATCTCGATGCCATGGCCGCCGCGCTCACCGAGCGCACGCGGGTCGTGATCGTCTGCACCCCGAACAACCCCACGAGCACCATCGTCACCGGTCGCGAGTTCGAGGCCTTCATGGCGAAGGTGCCCGACACGGTCCTGGTCGTCCTCGACGAGGCGTATCACGAGTTCGTCACCGACCCGCACGCGGTCGATGGCCTGCCTCTGCTCGAGCGCTACCCGAACCTCGTCGTGCTGCGCACCTTCTCGAAGGCCTACGGTCTGGCCGGGCTCCGGATCGGGTACGCGGTGGGTCCCTCGTACGTGCTCGAAGCGGCACGTGCCACGATGATCGCCCTCTCGGTGACCGAGCCGGCGCAGCGCGCAGCGCTGGCCGCGCTCGAGCCTGCCGCCGAGGAGCAGCTGCTCGATCAGGTCGCGGAACTGGTGTCCCGCCGCACGGCGGTGCGCGATGGCCTGGTCTCGCAGGGCTGGCACCTGCCCGAGCCGCAGGGCAACTTCGTCTGGCTCGTCACCGGTGAGGCGACGGCGGCCGCGGCCGAGGTGCTCGAGGCGCACGGGATCGTGGCGCGCGTCTTCGCGCCCGACGGCATCCGGATCTCGATCGGTGAGCCCGAATCTGTCGACAAGGTCCTAGCGGCCGCCGCGGAGGTTGTGGCAACCCTCCGCGAAGACGTCGGAGCGGCCGGGCTAGGGTAGTGACCATGTCCTCGGACGTTGCGCTGCAATTGCTGACGCCCGACGGAACGCTCGTGCGGAATGATCGGACATCCGAGTATCTGCCGCTTATCGAGGCGCTCGACGAGAAGCGGCTCGGCGACTTCTACCGCCAGATGGCGGTCATCCGCAGATTCGACGTCGAGGCCGGCAACCTGCAGCGCCAGGGCCAGCTCGCGTTGTGGATTCCGAGCATCGGCCAGGAGGCCGCCCAGGTCGGATCCGGGTATGCCGCGCAGCCGCAGGACCACATCTTCCCCGCGTACCGCGAGCACGTGGTCGGGCGCATCCGCGGTCTCGACCCGATGCGGATCATCGAGATGCTCCGCGGCCTGAGCCACGGCGGGTGGGTGCCGAGCGAGACCGGCAATTTCCACCTGTACACCCTCGTGATCGGCTCCCAGTCTCTGCACGCCACCGGCTACGCCATGGGCATCGCGCTCGACAAGCTGAACGGCAACGCGAGCGGAGCCGTCGACCCGAAGCAGGGTGCGGCCGTCCTCGTGTACTTCGGCGACGGCGCGTCCAGCCAGGGCGATGTGAGCGAGGCATTCACCTTCGCCGCGAGCTACCAGACTCCGCAGGTCTTCTTCCTGCAGAACAACCAGTGGGCGATCTCGGTCCCGGTGGAACGGCAGTCGCGCACGCCGCTGTACCTGCGGGGCGAGGGATTCGGGATTCCGAGCATCCAGATCGACGGCAACGACGTGCTCGCCAGCTACGCAGCGACGTCGGCCGCCCTGACGGCGGCTCGCGGCGGCCAAGGACCTCGGCTCATCGAGGCCCTCACCTACCGGATGGGTGCCCACACCTCCAGCGACGATCCGACCAAGTACCGCGAGAACGAACAGGTGGCGTACTGGGCGGCGCGCGACCCGATCGCCCGGTACGAGACCTACCTGCGTGCCCAGGGCGTCGGCGACGACTTCTTCGCCGAGGTCGCGACCGAGGCCGAAGACCTGGCAGCCGACGTGCGCTCGCGCACCCTCGCGCTGCAGGACCCGCCCAGCACGAAGATCTTCGCGCACGTCTACAGCGACCCGCATCCGCTGATGGATGCCGAGGCGGCCTGGCTGGCGGCCTACGAGGAATCGCTCGACGAGTCGGTGGTCGCAGAGTGATCGAGCAACTCACGATGGCGAAGGCCATCAACCTCGGGCTGCAGAAGGCGCTTGCCGACGACCCCCGGGTGCTCATGATGGGCGAGGACATCGGCACCCTGGGCGGCGTGTTCCGCGTGACGGAGGGGCTGAAGGCCGAGTTCGGCGAGGACCGCGTGCTCGACACGCCGCTCGCAGAATCCGCCATCGTCGGCACGGCGATCGGTCTGGCGATGCGCGGGTACCGGCCGGTGTGCGAGATCCAGTTCGACGGCTTCATCTACCCCGGCTTCGACCAGATCACCTCGCAGCTGGCGAAGTTGACCTACCGGCACGAGGGCGCACTGCAGTTCCCCGTCGTCATCCGGGTGCCGTACGGCGGGCACATCGGCGCGGTCGAGCACCACCAGGAGAGCCCGGAGGCGTACTTCGCGCACACCCCGGGGTTGCGGGTGGTCAGTCCGGCGACCCCGCAGGACGGGTACTGGATGATCCAGCAGGCGATCGCCAGCAACGACCCGGTGATGTTCTTCGAGCCCAAGAGCCGCTACTGGCAAAAGGGCGAGGTCGATCGCGAGGTTGCTCCTGGCGAGTTCCAGGCGAGTCGCGTGGTTCGCACCGGTACCGACGTCACCCTGGTCGGGCACGGCGCGATGGTGTCGGCCCTGCTGCAGGCGGCCGATATCGCAGCTGACGAGGGGACCAGCGCCGAGGTGATCGACCTGAGGTCGCTCTCGCCGATCGACTACGGGCCGATTCTCGCCTCGGTGCAGAAGACCGGCCGCATCGTGATCGCGCAGGAGGCGCCGGGAGCGGTGAGCGTCGGCTCCGAGATCGCGGCGACGGTCGCCGAGCGCGCGTTCTACTCCCTCGAGGCCCCCGTGCTGCGGGTGAGCGGATTCGACACCCCGTTCCCGCCGGCCAAGCTCGAGGGCGTCTACCTGCCGGATGCCGACCGCATCCTCGAAGCCGTCGACCGCGCGCTGGCGTACTGACCGAGCACTGAGGAGCTGACCGTGGCGCAATCCGAGTTCCCGCTGCCCGACGTGGGTGAGGGCCTGACCGAGGCCGAGATCGTCGCCTGGAAGGTCAAGCCGGGCGACACCGTGACCGTGAACCAGGTGCTGGTCGAGATCGAGACCGCCAAGTCTCTGGTCGAGCTGCCCTCTCCGTTCGCCGGCACCGTCACCGAGCTGCTCGCGGCGGAAGGCGACACGGTCGAGGTCGGGTCGCCGATCATCCGTGTCGACTCGGCGGGCGGCGCGCTCGAGCTGCAGGCGCCCGGGTCGGGCGACCTGGTCGGAGAGGTGGCGGACACGGCCGCGTCGATCGCGCCGGCAGAAGGGGCCGCCGATGCATCGGGAGCGGTGCTGGTCGGATACGGATCCAAGGGCGGCCACGCGACGACGCGACGCCGCCGACCGGGTGCGGTCGCATCTGCGCCGGAGGCAGCGGACCCCGCGGGAGTGGCCGCGGCGCCCGCGCGCCGCCCGAGCCCGGCGCCGCCCGCATCGGCCGGACCGGTGATCGCCAAGCCGCCGATCCGCAAGCTCGCCAAAGACCTCGATGTCGACCTGGCTGCGGTCACCGCGACCGGGCCGATCGGCGACGTCACGCGCGACGACGTGATCCGGCAGGCGCAGCAGGTGAGCGTGTTCCGCAACCTGCAGACGCCCGAATGGCCTGAGGACCGCGAGGAGCGCATCCCGGTGAAGGGGGTGCGAAAGGCGATCGCGAGCGCGATGGTGCAGAGCGCCTTCACGGCGCCGCATGTGAGCGTGTTCAGCGACATCAATGCCACGCGCACCATGGAGTTCGTCAAGCGCCTGAAGGCCTCACCGGACTTCGCCGGGGTGCGCATCAGTCCGCTGCTCGTGATGGCCAAGGCGGTGATCTGGGCGGTGCGCCGCAACCCCACCGTGAACTCGAGCTGGACCGACAAGGAGATCGTGGTCCACCACTATGTGAACCTCGGCATCGCCGCCGCGACACCGCGCGGACTCATCGTGCCGAACATCAAGGACGCGCAGAACCTCAGCCTGCTCGAGCTCGCACAGGCCCTCGAGCAGCTCACCATCACGGCCCGCGACGGCAAGACCCAGCCCGCTGAGATGGCCAAGGGGACGGTGACGATCACCAACCTCGGCTCGTACGGGATGGACACCGGCACGCCGATCCTGAACCCGGGCGAGGTGGGCATCGTCGCCCTCGGCGCGATCAAGCTGAAGCCCTGGGTGGTGGACGGCGAGGTGCGACCCGCCTACGTGACCACCGTGGGCGCCAGCTTCGATCACCGTGTGGTCGACGGCGACGTGGCCAGCCGGTTCACCGCCGACATCGCCAGCGTGCTGGAGGAACCGGCCCTGCTGCTGGATTGAACCTCTGGCGCGCCGCCGCTCCTGCGGCACGCTTTGCGCCGCGAGCGCACGAGCGCGGTCGCGCCGGGATCCTAATCGCTTTTGACAATCATTCTCGATAAGGGTTAGGGTCGGGGCATGCCGAGAATCCGCACCGTCGTCCACGCGCGGGTCGCGGCCGTGGTCGCCGGCGCCGTTGCACTGGGAATGGCGCTCGTCGGATGCACTGCATCCAGCCAGGATCCGCCGGCCGGCGTCCGGGTGGTCGCCTCGACCAATGTCTACGGCTCGCTCGCCGAGACCATCGGCGGGCCTCAGGCCACGGTCACGTCGATCATCGATGACCCGGCGAAGGATCCGCACGACTACCAGGCCGACGCCCGTACCCAGTTGGCGATCTCGCGGGCGCAGATCGTGATCGAGAACGGCGGCGGATACGACGACTTCGTCGACACCATGCTGTCCGCGTCGGGCAACACGAAGGTCTCGCTGATCAATGCCGTGAAGCTGTCGGGCTACGACAGCTCGGTCCGCGGCTTCAACGAGCACATGTTCTACGACGTCGCGACGGTCAGAAAGGTCGTCGACGCCCTCGTCGCCGACTTCACGACGGCCGACCGAAGTCATGCCGCGCTGTTCGCCCAGCGCGGCGCCGCGCTGCAACGGAAGCTGGTGACACTCCAGACCTCAGAACTGAATCTGTCGGGCGCGACGGCCGGCATCGGGGTCGCCATCACCGAGCCGGTGCCGAACTACCTGCTCGCGGCCCTCGGAATGAAGATCGTCACTCCGATCGCCTTCAGCGAGGCGATCGACCAGGGCACCGACGTGCCGGCCGCCGTGCTGCAGCAGACGCTTGCGACGCTCACCTCCGGTGACGCGCGCCTGCTCGTGTACAACGTGCAGACCAGCGGGCCGCAGACGGATGCCGTGCTCGCTGCGGCCAAGAAGGCGGGCATCCCCGCGGTGCCGGTCTCTGAGACGCTCCCGCCCGGATTCGACTACGTCACGTGGCAGAAGGGCGTTCTCGCCACGATCGCGCAAGCGCTGCAGGGCTGAGCCGATGGCATCCTCCTCCCCTGTCCTGTCGCTGCGCGATGCCGAGCTGACGCTCGGCGGCCGTGTGCTGTGGGGCGGCCTCGATCTCGACGTCGCGCCGGGTGAGTTCGTCGCCGTGCTCGGCGCGAACGGCTCGGGCAAGACCAGCCTGCTGAAGACCGTGCTGGGCCAGCACCGGCTCAGTGCGGGCACGGCCACCCTGCTCGGCGAACCGGTGCGTCACGGGGATCGCCGCATCGGGTACGTGCCCCAGCAGCGACTGGCCGATGAGGGCACCCCGCTGCGCGGCCGCGACCTGGTCGCGCTCGGCCTGGACGGTCACCGCTGGGGCGTCGCGCTGCCGACCCGGGTCCGACGCGCGCGCATCGACGGCCTGCTCGACGCGGTCGGCGCCCGGCACTACGCCAACGCGCCGATCTCGAGTCTGAGCGGAGGCGAGCAGCAGCGACTGCGGATCGGTCAGGCGCTTGCCGGCGATCCCGCTCTTCTGCTCTGCGACGAACCCCTGCTGTCGCTCGACCTTCGGGCGCAGGGCGTCGTCAGCCGGCTGATCGACGACAACCGCCGGTCCCGTGGGTTCGGCGTGCTCTTCGTCACCCACGACATCAATCCGGTGCTCGACGTCGTCGACCGGGTGCTCTATCTGGCGGGCAGACGGTTCCGGATCGGGACGCCGGATGAGGTGCTGCGGTCCGAGGTGCTGAGCGAGCTCTACCAGTCGCCGGTCGACGTGATCCGCGCACGGGGTCGCGTGGTGATCGTCGGGGCCCCCGACCAGTCCCACGCGCACGGCCACGAGCACGATCACGCGGAGGACCTGCCGTGATCCCGACCGCGATCGGCCTCGGCACGACCGACTGGTGGAGTCAGCTCTTCGACTTCCGTGACTACGGGGCGCTGCTGGCACTGCTGCAGAACTCGATCCTGGCCGGGGCGGTGCTCGGCATCGTCGGCGGCCTGATCGGGGTCTTCGTGATGTCGCGCGACCTCGCCTTCGCCGTGCACGGCATCAGCGAGCTGAGCTTTGCCGGCGCGGCCGCCGGGTTGCTGCTGGGCGTCGGGGTGGTCGAGGGATCCGTCGTCGGCTCGATCATCGCGGCGGCGGTGATCGGCCTGCTGGGAGCCCGGGCGCGCGATCGCAACTCGATCACCGCGGTGCTGATGCCCTTCGGGCTCGGCCTGGGAATCCTGTGCCTGGCGCTCTACCCCGGTCGCACCGCGAACAAGTTCGGTCTGCTGACCGGGCAGATCGTCGCCGTCGACGATCCCAAGCTCGGCTCGCTCGCCCTCATCTCGCTGATCGTCGTGATCGGGTTGTTCGTCGTGTGGCGACCGTTGAGCTTCGCGAGCGTGGATGCCGACGTCGCCGCGGCGCGCGGCGTGCCGGTCCGCGCGCTGTCGCTGATCTTCATGCTGCTGCTCGGGCTCGCGGTCGCGGTGAGCGTCCAGGTGGTCGGAGCCCTTCTCGTGCTCTCGGTGCTGGTGACTCCGGCCGCCGCGGCCCTGCGCATCTCGGCCTCGCCGTTCTGGGTGCCCGTGCTCAGCACGGCGTTCGCCGTGGTGTCTCTGGTGGGCGGCATCCTGCTCGCGCTCGGATCGAGTGTGCCGATCAGCCCCTATGTGACGACGATCTCGTTCCTGATCTACCTGGTCTGCCGACTGAGCTCGGCCCGGCGATCACGGCGCGGCCGCAGTCGGCGGCAGTTGGTGGGAGCGGCCTCGTGAAGCGCAACACCTGGCAGCGCGAGGCGGTCCGTGAGGCGCTCGGCGCCACCGAGGGCTTCGTCAGCGCGCAGGCGCTGCACGCCCGCATGCGCGAGCACGGCTCGTCGGTCGGCCTCGCCACCGTCTACCGCGCGCTCGCCGATCTCGCCGCGGAGGGGGATGCCGACGCCCTCCAGCAGGACGGTGAGAGCCTCTACCGGGCCTGCACGCCCGGCTCCCATCACCACCACCTGATCTGCCGCCGGTGCGGCACGACGGTCGAGATCACCGCGGAGCCGGTGGAGCGCTGGGCGCGCGAGGTCGCGGCTTCACGCGGCTTCACGCAGCCCGACCACGTCGTCGACATCTTCGGATACTGCGCGGATTGTTCGAAATCCCTGTGATCGCGTAGTCTTGTCAGGTTGCGCATTCGTGCGCTTCTTGTGCGCCGCCGGGTGCTTCTCGCAAAACCCGGTCTCGGCGTGCCGACAAGTGACCTTGGGTGGGCCGGCCTTGGAGCAATCCAGCCGCCTCACGGTAAATCAGAAAAGGAATGAAACCATGGCAGCAGTGTGCCAGGTGACCGGAGCCGTTCCCGGCTTCGGACACAACATCTCGCACTCGCACCGCCGGACGAAGCGCCGCTTCGACCCGAACGTGCAGAAGAAGACCTACTACGTCCCCTCGTTGCGTCGCAGCGTCACGCTCAATGTGTCCGCCAAGGGCATCAAGGTGATCGACGTGCGCGGCATCGAGTCCGTCGTGAAAGACATCCTGGCGCGCGGGGAGAAGATCTGATGGCCAAGAAAGCGCAAGACGTCCGTCCGATCATCAAGCTCCGCTCCACGGCTGGCACCGGGTACACCTACGTGACCCGCAAGAACCGCCGCAACGACCCCGACCGCATCGTGCTCAAGAAGTACGACCCGGTCGTCCGCAAGCACGTCGAATTCCGCGAGGAGCGCTAACCATGGCGAAGAAGAGCAAGATCGCGCGCAACAACCAGCGCGCCGTGATCGTGGAGCGCTACGCCGCGAAGCGTCGCGAACTGAAGAAGGCCCTCGTCGACCCGGCGGGCACCGACGAGAGCCGCGAGGCTGCCCGCGTCGGCCTGCAGAAGCTGCCGCGCAACGCGTCGCCGGTGCGTCTGCGCAGCCGCGACGCCATCGACGGGCGCCCCCGTGGTGTGCTCACGAAGTTCGGCATCTCGCGCGTGCGCTTCCGTGACATGGCTCACCGCGGCGAACTGCCCGGCATCACCAAGTCCAGCTGGTAGTCACTCAGAAGGTGTGAGCAGAGGCGTCGGAGCGATCCGGCGCCTCTTTTCCGCATCCACCGTGAAATCTGCGAGTTTTCCCGGGATCGGGCGCACCGGCGCGACTTGGCCGAAAACACCGGTGTTTGCTGCTAGTTTCAGGGGCGGTTCAGGGCGAGACGCCCACGAGCCGCACATGCCACAAGCAACGCACTAGGTCCGAGGAGGACACTCATGGCTGACAAGACATTGAACAAGAACGATCTCGTGGCCGCGGTCGCCGCCGACTCGGGCCAGAGCCAGGCCACCGTGTCCGGTGTCGTCGACGCGCTGTTCGCCGTGCTGGCGAAGTCGGTCGGCGAGGGCACCAAGGTCAGCATCCCGGGATGGCTGAGCGTCGAGCGCACGCACCGCGCCGCGCGTGAGGGCCGCAACCCGGCGACGGGCGCGACCATCCAGATCGCCGCCGGCTACGGCGTCAAGGTCTCGGCCGGCAGCAAGCTGAAGGCCGCCGCCAAGTAACCACGCGTCACCCCACGCGGGCATCGACTACGACGGTCGGTGCCCTTCGTGGTTTTCGGGCGTCGTGGTTCGGGCGTCGGCCCTGGCGGCGAAGCCCCAGCGCGCTCGCCTACGCTCGAAGGGTGCAGCGCATCGCGAGAGTGACCGGACCGGCGGTCCTGCTGCTCATCGCATTCTGTGCTCTGCTGGCCGCACTGGCCTTCGGGGGAGGCGCCGCTCCCGGCATCGCGATCGATCCCGGCGCCGTCGTGCGCTACGGCGTGCCGATCGCCAAGCTCGTGGTCGATCTGTCCGTCGCGCTCTCGCTCGGAGCCCTGGCTCTCGCGGTCTTCGCGCTCAGCTCTCGTGAGGCCGAGTTCGGGCGGGCACTCGATGTCGCGGCCGCGGGCGCCGGGGTCTGGACCATCGCGGCCGCGGCCTCGTCGATCCTGGTGTTCTCGAGTGCGGCGAGCACGGCGCCGAGCCTGGATCCCGCCTTCGGCCAGGCGCTCGGCGACTTCCTGACCACCAAGGCACTCGGCCAGGCCTGGCTGACCACCACGCTGGTCGGAGCGGCCCTCACGGTGCTGTGCTTCGCCGTGCGCAACGTCACCGCACTGGGCGCCATCACCGTGCTCACGGTGATCGGTCTCATCCCGCTCTCGGAGCAGGGGCACGCCGGCGACAGCTCGACCCACAATGCCGCGATCACGTCGATCTGGCTGCACGTGCTGTTCGCGAGCTTCTGGGTGGGCGGGCTGCTCACGATCGTGCTGCTGCGGCGCACCATAACACCTGAGCGGATGATGGCGGTGCTCCCGCGCTATTCAACGATCGCGCTCATCGCCTTCGTCGTCGTCGCCGCGTCGGGAACAGTGAGCGCGGCGATCCGGGTCGGAACCTTCCCCAACCTGCTCACGCCGTACGGCGTGCTGGTGCTGGTCAAGGTGACCGCCCTCTGCGCGCTCGGACTGTTCGGGGTCTTCTACCGCCGAGCGATCATGTCCCGGCTCACCCGCGACAACCTCCGCAGGCTGTTCTGGATCCTGGCGACGGCTGAGCTCGCCTTCATGGGGATCGCCGAGGGTGTGGCCTCGGCGCTCGCGGTGTCCGCACCCCCGATCGAGGCGGTGTCGGCGGCATCGTCCGGAGACGCGTCGCCGGCCGAGTACCTGACGGGAACGCCGCTGCCGCCCGAGCTCACCCCGCTGCGCTTCTTCACCTCGTGGAATCTCGACCTGCTCTGGGCGATCATCTGCGCGTTCGGCATCTTCTTCTACGCGGCCGGCGTGCGACGGCTGCGCCTGCGCGGCGACCGCTGGCCCTGGTATCGCACCACGTTCTGGATGGCCGGGATGGCCGTCCTGCTCTGGACCACCAATGGTTCGCTCAACGTGTACGAGCAGTTCCTGTTCAGCGAACACATGCTCGAGCACATGCTGCTGACCATGGCGATCCCGGTGCTGCTGGTGCTCGGGGCGCCGGTCACGCTCGCCCTGCGCTCGATCCGGCGGCGCGACGACGGCAGTCGCGGCGCGCGGGAGTGGATCCTGCTGCTGGTGCACTCGCGGATCGCGACGTTCCTGACGCATCCGATCGTCGCGGCGGTGCTGTTCGCGGCATCCCTCTGGGTGTTCTACTACTCGCCGCTGTTCCGCTGGGCGACTTTCGACCACGTCGGTCACGAGTGGATGATCGTCCACTTCCTGATCGTCGGCTACCTGTTCGTGCAGACCCTGATCGGCATCGACCCGGTCGGCAACCAGGCTCCGTACCCGCTGCGGCTCGTGCTGCTGCTGGCGACCATGGCCCTGCACGCCTTCTTCGGCTTGGCGATCATCTCCACCACCGGACTGTTCCTCTCCGACTGGTACGGAGCGATGGGTCGCACCTGGGGCGCGCCGCCGCTTGTCGATCAGCAGGCGGCGGGGGGGATCGCGTGGAGCGTCGGCGAGATCCCGACCGTCAGCCTGGCGATCACCGTCGCGATCCTGTGGAGCCGGAGCGACTCCCGCGAGGCGAAACGCCGCGACCGCGCGGCCGACCGCGACGGCGATGCCGAACTCGAGGCCTACAACTCGATGCTGCGCGGGCGGGCGGGCCGCTCGTAGGCTCGGCGACAACTATCGGTTCCTGCTCGCCCGCGACGTCGTTCCGGTCGCATGGACCGGCTTTCACGGACAGTCGGGCCGCGCGCTCTTCCAGTTCGCCGCCAGGTGGTGATTCTGTTTTTCGGCGATCGCCCGCCGCTGGCTCGTCCCCCGATACGAACAGCCGGCAGAGTTTTACGGAACGCGCAATTCCTTCAGCGGATCCCGCCTCGCCGCGGCCACCGCGGGGAGCAATGCGGCCACCACACCCACGGCCACGGCAAGCACGTCAACCGCGACGAAGAATCCGAGATTGGGCAGCGGATCGCCCCCGAGCGCGAGACCAATCGCCGCAGCCATGCTGCCGAGCGCGGCTCCGACAACGCTCAGCGCGGCCATTTGCACGAGCAGCAGGGCAACGATAAGTGCCTGCGACGCGCCAAGCGCCCGCCTGCGACCGAAGTCCTTGCGCCGCAGCATGACCAGACCGTAAAGGATCGCCGCGACGAGCGCCGCGGTCAGCGTGAAGATCACGACGACGAGGTTGCGGCCAAAACTCCCGAGCTGGCCTTGAATCAAGGCCCTGAGCGTAGCGAGGTTGGCACTCGTCGAGACCTTCACCTTGGTCGGATCGTTCACCGCGAGCACAGACGTCACCGCCTGTGTAATCGGGGCGACCAAGTCGGGGCGGGAGGCGATGACGACAAGCACGCTCACCGGCGCCGGAGCGTCGTCGGCAGATCGCGACTGGGGCACTATGACAAGCGGTTCAAGAAACGTCAAGTAGCTGGGCACCTTGAAGCTACCGACAACCGCGTAGTCGGCGCCGGTGCTCGTTACGACTCCCCCCGCGTCATCGGGCATCCCGAGACGGTCCATCGCGTTGCTTGACGCGAGCGCACTCTTGTTCGCAATCGGCAACTGATCGGAGATGCCGAGTTGGGCGAGATCGTCGCTCCATGCGAGACGAACAGGCACCTTCGGCCCGCCGGGGACAGCAGCGTTCTGCACGTCGACCGCGCCGCCGAACGCCCCCGCCCATTGGATGCCCTCAACGTTCGCGAGTCGATCTAACACGTCAGTCGTGAGTCCGGCATCGACATCGGCGCGCACGATGATGGAGCGGGTACCCGCTGAGTCGATTGAGCCGAGCACCGCTTGCTCCGCGCCAACCGTTCGGCCGGTGGTAAGGAGCACCGTGGCACACATGCCGGCCACGATCACCATTGAGACAATGGATGCGACCGGTTGCGACCACGCCGTCGCGACAGCTTCGCGCGCTATGGCCACGGCCCTATGCCAGCCGTTCACAACTCGACAGTCCGATCGCAGCGAGCGACGAGCGCCGGGTCGTGGGTGACAATCACGACTGCTGCCCCGGAAGCCGCCTGGGCATGGAACGCATCCACCACGATGTCCGACGAGGCTGGGTCGAGGTTTCCCGTCGGTTCGTCTGCGAGCAGGATGCGGGGGTCATTGAGCAGGGCGCGGCACAGCGCGATGCGCTGCGCCTGGCCGCCAGAGACTTGGCCCGGCTTCGCACTTGCCCGCAGGTCGACGCCAAACTGCTCCATGAGCTCCCGCGCTCGACGCATCGAATCCGCGCGCGGCTCCCCGCGGTAGAGAGCCGTCTCGATCACGTTATCCAGCACGGTTCGAGTCGAATCGAGGGCGGCATCCTGGAAGACGAAGCCGAAAGTGCGGGCACGCAGCTCGGCGCGCTTGGCGTCGCGCAGGTGGGCGACATCCTCTCCGCCGATGACCACCTCACCTGCACCCGGCTTCAGCATGAGCCCGAGGAGGTAGAGCAGCGTCGACTTGCCGCGGCCGGATGGGCCGGTGACCGCTACCACCTCACCGGCGCCGAAGTGTGCCGACCAGTCGTCGAAAACCGGGTTTGCCTTGTCGTAGCCGAAAGTGATGTTGCGCGCCTCAAGCATCGATTCAGTCGCCGCCAGCCGGAATGCGCACGCGAAGGCCGGCTGGCACGCCCTTGATGATCGACATGCCTCGGGCGCTGGTGACGACCGTCACGGGGTGCGCCTTGTTCTTGTCGTCGACCACCGAGAGATTGCCGCTTGCGTCACTGAGCAGCGCCGCGCTGGGCACGGTCAGCCCGACCACGCTCTCAACTGTCACGACGCGCGAGAGTAAGAGCGATGTGCCCGTTGCCGGAATCGTGCCGCAGGAATCCGCGCAAATGCTCGCGCCATCTTTGCCCGCAAGTGTCAAGGTCACGGCAGATTGATCGTCGGTCTTGCGACCCTCGACGTATCCGTTCCACACCGCGCCTTCGGAATTCGTGATCTCGACACGCGTGCCGTCAGGCATCATCGCCGACTGGCTGTCCGTTACCGGAACACTGAACGAGGGCTCCTTGCCAAGCCCGTTGACAACCGCCTCGCCGCCGGCAAGTACGGCGCCGCGCTTGACCAGCTTGGGGTCCAGTGCAATGCGCGTCGGCAGATTCTCGACGAAGATGATGTCGCCCGACTGCACCGCGCCGTCGGCGCTCTCACCAAGACTCTTCTGCCACGCCTTCACTGCCAGGGTCGTCGTCCGGCCGAAGGTGCCGTTGACCGTGCCCGGGAAATACCCCAGTGCCTTCAACATCGTTTGCAACTGGGAGACGTCCGCGCCCCGCGAGCCTTGCGCCAATGATTCAAAGGCTGGGATGCTGCCGCTCGCGATCACCACCGGCCTCAGATTGACGGTGTACAGCACCGTGCCCTGCGCGACACTGTCGCCGGGGTTCACGTTGATCGTCGTCACCGTGCCCGTGGCGAGGTTCGAACCGATCGGCACGGGCGTCCACTCGGCGATGGTGTTGAGCGTGATGCTCGATCCGACCTCGCCCTTCACGACCTTCACGTAACTGAAAGCCGTCGAGTCGAGCACGTCGCGGGGCGGTGTCAACACGACCGCGCCGGCCCAGCCAATCCCGACGCCCACGATCGCGATGATGAGCCCGAGGCCCGCGCGTCGTAGCCACAACTGTGACTTCACTCTGTCGGCTCCTTGCCTGTGCGCCGCGGCGAAGGCCGCAAACTCGATCGAACCTCAGTGTAAGTGCATCTCTTTGGCATGCCCGGAGCACCCCGAGCCATGTGGCACCCAGAGTTCACGGATGGACCGGATGGGCAAAGCTGCTCAAGCTCTTCTACGCTTCCGCCCTCATATGCGTCCTCCGGGAGTAGCGACTAATTGAACAAGTAGTACTTAGAGTCCTTTGGCGGATCTTCAGGGCACAACGCTTGAAGTTTCGCGAGCTGATCGCCCATGAGCACGTCACGCGGAAGGTTCGCATACGGCAACCACTCCGGCGCTGTCGCGTAGGTCTCGATGAACCGCTGCCTGCTGGGCGGGGCCGGAATGTCGAATCCTTGCGCCTCGAGGCACGGTGCCTGCACGAGTGTCATGTAGTCGTACAGTCCACCAAGCTGCTTATTGGTCAGAGGTGCAGTGAACTTCTTTTCCAGCGGATACTGCGCGACGCAGATGTACTTTGCCAGTGCAAACGGCTCCATTTGGCTGGTCGGGGTCTCATAGGTCAGGCCACCATCCGCGTCCGCAGTGACGTCGGGAAAGCCTGATTCGTTCAAACACTGGGCAATTGTGGTGGCCCAGTCGTCACGGTCGACGCGGCGGACGATCTTGACGTCAGGCTGAATCGCGTCGGGAAACTGGCCATGTACGTTCTGCCACTCCGCTTGAACATCGAGGTCGAGCTGCGCCGCTGCAGACCCGGCGGAAGGATTCGCGGAAGGCTGCGCGGCCGTGCAGCCCGTCAGAAGCAGTAGTGCCGAGAGAGGCAGAGCCCAGCGGACGTAGCCATCGCTTTTCATCAAAGCCGTCGCCTTCGAGGTATGAGTAGAACGGTATGTACACCATAGGCGTTTGTCGTTATTGTTAGCAATCGTCAACTACTCAGTTGGCGTCAGGAAACCCTGAAATGGAGACTCAATGAAGAAACTACCCATGACTCTCGCTGCCGCGGGACTAGCAGTGGGACTTGTCGTGACAGGCTCGGTCGCCGCGAACGCGGTCACGTTTCCCGCCCTCAGCTGCGCCAGCAGCCCCAACGGCCATTATGTTGGGGTCGGCATCCAGATCTCAGGCACCGCGACGCTCGCCGTGGTCTATTTCACCTCGTGGGGTCACACGTACCCGTACAGCAGCACGCTGGTAACCCGCAACTTTGCCGCACCCACCTCCTACTCCACGAATTCGTACGCCACCGCGGCGGGTGGAACAACTGGTTGGGGCGCCAACGGCTGCTACACCTCTCCTCGCTCGTAGCCAACTCGGTTGAAGGGTGGCGCGCCGACGGGTGCGTCGCCCTTCGACTTCCCAACTGACGATCGCGTTGGCGCTTCTCGGGTTGCGGGTTGGGTTGGAACTTCGGGCTCATCAGTGGCACGGCACTGATCATCGACGCGACGCCGGTTCCACTCGTGCGAAACTCAGGGCAATCCGGTGTCCAATTGCTGGGAACTGAGCCGCGGTTCCGCTTGGTAGGAGTTCTAACTACTGCTGCACCACAGTGATCGCGTCATCGGCCCCGAGGGTGATGGTCGCACGCAGGCGGAACGGCACATCCTGATCGAAGGTCGACGTCGATCCATCGAGCAGTGAGGTGACGGCGACCTTGAGATGCGCGGTGCCGGGCGTGGAGGGGATCGCCCAGGTGCCGTACTGCGCCCCGGGCTCGATGTCGATCCGCGGGTAGCTCACGATCGACCAGGCCGGTGCCCCCGAGACGCGATTCGGGATCGGCTGGCCGAACGAGCATCCGGTCGGGAACAGCACGGTCTGCTTGGCGCAGCCGTCGAGTTGGTGGCGCACCTGAGCGGTGACCGCCGTGACGAAGGCCGCATCGGCCTGCGGTTGCACCCGCGCCGACAGCTCTTCGCCCACCGTGTCGACGACCACCGATTGCGGCTCCGCGGTGAGCAGGGCGGTGCGGTGCCCGAAGGTGTAGCTGCCCGGAACCAGCACGGCGTAGTCCACCGGTCGGTCCGAGGGCTTGGGCGAGACCTGCTGCGCGCCGTTCACGGTGAACCGCGCGTCATTCCGCACGGTCAGCGAGACAGTCGCCATCGGGCTGACCACGAATCCCCATTCGGGAAAGAGCCCGAACCGCGTGCCGATGCGGCGCACCTCGAAGGTGGTGGTGCCCGCGCCGTGCGGGCTGGTCCACCCCATGGTGACCCAGTGCGCTCCGTCGCGCTCGGTGTCGCTCAGCTGATGGATGTCGCTCAGCCCGGCCAGCGTCCCGTCCTGCAGCAGGGTGGCACTCGCGCCGCGCGAGTCGACGCCCGGCAGCGACAAGGCGTCGGAGACGTCGCCGCGAGCCAGCGCATTCAAGTACACGCTGACGAATCCCCCCGCGCCGAACAGCGTTGCGTTCAGCACCACGACCATCGTCGCGCCGGCAAGCACCGCGACCACCATGGCCGAGAGCCAGAGGAGGATCGCGCGACGCATGAGGTGAATCCTAGGGACAGTTGCCGGGGCCTTCCGGCCGCCGCGGTTAGGGTGAACAGCGTGTCCCGTCCCGAACTGTCGCCCGAGCAGGCGGCCGTGTTCGGGGCCATCGAGAACAGCTCGTCGCACATCTTCGTCACGGGTCGTGCAGGCACCGGCAAGTCGACGCTGCTCGAGCACCTGTCGTGGAACACCTCGAAGAACGTGGTCATCGCCGCCCCGACCGGCGTCGCCGCACTGAACGTCGGGGGGCAGACCATCCACTCGCTGTTCCGACTGCCGATCGGCGTGATCGCCGACCACGACATCGACCAGGGCCCCGAGGTCCGCAAGCTGCTCAACGCCATCGACACCCTGGTGATCGACGAGGTGTCGATGGTCAACGCCGACCTGATGGATGCCATCGACCGCTCCCTGCGCCAGGCCCGCCAGCGCAAGGGCGAGGCATTCGGCGGCGTGCAGGTGGTGCTGTTCGGCGATCCCTTCCAGCTGGCGCCGGTGCCCGGCGACCCGGAGGAGCGCGCCTACTTCGCCGACCGCTACCGCTCGATGTGGTTCTTCGATGCGCGGGTGTGGGACGAGGCCGAGCTGATCATCTACGAGCTGGCCACGATCCACCGGCAGCACGAGCTCGAGTTCAAGAAGCTGCTGACCGCGGTGCGGCACGGGGTGGTCACGGCCGAGCAGGCGCGGCGGCTCAACGAGGTCGGCGCGCGGCCGGCGCCGACGGACGGCGCGATCACCCTCGCGACCACGAACTCGACGGTGACCCGCATCAACGCGGCGGAGCTGGCCAAGCTGCCGGGCCGCGGACTGTCGGCGGTGGCCGAGGTGAGCGGCGAGTTCGGCGGGCGTGCATACCCGGCAGACGAACGGCTCGAACTGAAGGTCGGCGCGCAGGTGATGTTCCTGCGCAACGACGTCGGCGGAGAGGGTCGCTGGGTCAACGGCACGATCGGCGAGGTGGTCAAGATCACCGACACCGTCACGGTGGATGTCGACGGCGAACGCCACGAGGTGCGGCCAGCCACGTGGGAGCGCTACCGCTACAGCTACTCGGCCGTGACGAAGACGCTGAACAAGGATGTCGTGGCCGAGTTCACGCAGTTCCCGCTGCGGCTGGCCTGGGCGGTCACCATCCACAAGTCGCAGGGCAAGAGCTACGAGCGCGCCATCGTGGATCTGGGCGAACGCAGTTTCGCGCCCGGCCAGACCTACGTGGCCCTGAGCCGCATCACCGCGCTCGACGGGTTGTTCCTGACGCGTCCACTGCGGCCGAGCGACATCATCGTCGACGAGAACGTGACCCGGTTCATGAGCAAAGCGGCGGCGCTCCCGGGGATCGCGGCGGCGGCATCCACGGCTTAATGTCACATTTCGATGTCGCTGGGCCGACTCGGCGGATCTGCGGTTGAACTTCGTCACCGGTCTTCGCTACGGTGAAGACTCACGCCGAGTCGAAAGGAGGCCGAACGACATGATTTCCCTGGCAGAGACGAAGACCGCAGCAATGAACATTGCAGGCGGATACGCACGCATTCGCACGGCCTGCTTCGCCGGCGTTGTCGCATAAGCCCTGAGCCTTCTGGCAGTTCGGCTTTCGACGTCGGCGAAGCAGTCCCGGATCACCGGTTGACGCTCGCGCTCCTCGGCTGATCCACGCCCGTCCACCAGACGACACGTGCTCGCGCTCGGCGTCGTCGGCGGGGCCCACCCGGCCTCGCCGCCCTCAGATGGATGCCGCCCACCACCGTGGGCGCGCCTCCTCGCGCGCCGTCAGGGTGTCACCGAACGCCGTGACGGCACGAACAAAAGGAATCACCATGCATACCCACCTCCTCGAGGCTCCTCCGAGCCCCGTTCCGTCTGCCCAGCACGTCGCGACCCATCCGTCGGCGGCCAGCCTCAGCGTCTCGCGCAGTTCCGCTGCCGACCGTCTGGCGCTCCGCCTCGGCATGGCTCTCGTCATCTGGGGCCGCAGGAATGTCGACCGCGTCGATGCCCGTTCGCGGGCGGTCGCCCGCGCCGATCACGAGCAGAGCCGTATCGGCCGCGAGCGCGCAGCTCGGCGCGACCTGCTGCTGTCCGTCCCACGGCGATGACGGCGCGACCGCTCGGATCGAGCACGCACCACCACGAACGACCCGCTGTCTCCGGACCGCGGGTCGTTCCGCGTGCGGGCGTGCGCGGTCGCGTCTGCGCGGGCTACGACGCGACGACTCTCGTGGCCGTGCGCTCGGCGCCGAGTCCGACGCCGAGCAGGATGACCGCACTCGCGAAGTGCAGGGCGTTGTCGGCCCCGTTGAGCGCCAGAACGTTGACGTCGGTGCCGATGACGAACAGGCCCGCGAGGCCGAGCACGAGGAACAAGGTGCCGGCGCTGGTCGTGACGATCCTGGCTGCGGCTCCGGTCGCGAGCCCGGCCATGACCAGGGCTGCGCCGATCAGAATGTCGAGCACCGCCGCCGATGGGTTCGTCGAGAAGACGCCGACCAGCAGGCGGCCCGGGCCGGCGAAGAAGCCCATGCCGGTGCTGATGACGAACGCGGCGATGCCCCCGACCAGGTAGAGGCCGCCGACGATGACCGCGAGCAGACGAGTGGGTGATGACCGCACGGCGGGGCCCCTCAGTCCGTGAGGTGGGTCTCGAGGAACACGGTGGTCCGGGCAAAGGCGAGGGCGGCGGCGCGCGTGTCGAGGAGCGCGGGAAGGCTGCCGTTGGCGAAGCCGTGCTCGGTGCCCGCATAGCCGTGCTGGGTCACCGGGGTTCCGTTCTCGCGCAACCGGCCGACGAACTGCTCGGGGGTGCCGCCCTCGGGCCAATCGTCCTGCTCGGCGAAGTGCAGCATGACCGGGCACGGGATGATGCCGGGCTGGGTGGCCTCGAGCGTCGCGTAGTAGGCGACCGCGGCATCCACCTCGCCGGCCTGGGCCACCTGCAGGGCGAGCCCGCCACCCATCGAGAAACCCACGATTCCGGCCCGCGCGGACCCCTCGGCGCGGGCGGCCTCGATCTCGCGGATGATGGTCGCGCGGGCGTCGGTGCCCGACACCTGGTCGAGCAGGATGTCGGCCTGGCGGTCGTCATCGGTGGCCGCACCGTCGTACAGATCGGGCACGATCACGCGGAACCCGCCCCGGCCGGCCAGCGCCTCGGCGTAGGGCGTCAGCCAGGGCAGTCGCCCGTACCAGTCGTGCACGACGACCACGACGGGGGCGCCCGGCTCGCCGAACAGGAGCGGGACCCCGGGAGACGGGATCGGGATGAGTTCGGCCACCCAGCCCTCCGTTCCGAACTCCCCGGGATGGAGCGGATGACGGGAATCGAACCCGCGCTATCAGCTTGGGAAGCTGAAGTTCTGCCATTGAACTACATCCGCACGCTGGAGCCGTGCTCCACAAACGAACAGCCTAACAGGGCACCCTCCGGCGGTACGGTGAGCCATGACTCCTCGGCCGACCATCGTCTTCGTGCACGGCATGTATCTGAACGGCCTCAGTTGGATGCTGTGGGTCGACCGAGCGCGCACCCGCGGCTTCGACGCGATCGCGCCCTCCTGGCCGTTCCACAACGGGCAGCCCGCGGCGCTGCGCGCCTCCGTGGATCCGGGGCTCGGCCGGCTCACCTTCGGCGAGGTGGTCGCCGCCATGAAGGCCGTCATCGACGGCCTGCCCGAGCGCCCGCTGCTGGTCGGGCACTCGATCGGCGGATTGGCGGTCCAGAAGCTGGTGGCCGACGGCTACGCGCGCGGCGCGGTGGCCATCAGCTCGGCTCCGCCCCAGGGAGTTCTCACGGTGGCTCCCGACTTCGTGCGCGCCAACTGGCCGCACATCAACCCCTTCGCCGGCAACCGACCGATCGTGATGACCAAACCGCGCTTCCACTACACCTTCGCGACGACCATGACTCGCGCCGCGAGCGACGCCGCGTTCGACGAGCTCGTGGTGCCCGAGAGCCGCAATGTGCCGCGCAGCACCCTGACCGCGCAGGCGCACATCGACTTCGGGGCCGAGCACGTGCCGCTGCTCATGCTGGCCGGGGACACCGACCACCTGACTCCCGAGAGCCTCGTCCGCGCGAATGCCGCACGGTACCGGGATCCGGTGCCGGTGCGCAGCTTCGCGGGTCGCGCTCACTTCATCTGCAACCAGCCCGGGTGGGAGGAAGTCGCCGACGCGTCATTCGACTTCCTCGAGCGCGTTGAGGCGACGCGTACTCGGTAGTCTCGCTGCATGCTCCTCAGCGACCGCGACATCCGGGCCGAACTCGACGCCGGACGGATCGGACTCGAGCCGCTCGATCTCGAGATGGTCCAGCCGTCGAGCATCGACGTGCGGCTTGACCGCTTCTTCCGGCTGTTCGACAACCACAAGTACCCGTTCATCGACCCGGCCGAGGACCAGCCGGATCTGACCCACCTGATCGAGACGCGCGACGACGAGCCATTCATCCTGCACCCCGGCGAGTTCGTGTTGGGCTCGACCTTCGAGCTCGTCACGCTGCCCGACGACATCGCCGCGAGGCTCGAGGGCAAGAGCTCGCTCGGCCGGCTCGGCCTGCTCACGCACTCCACCGCCGGGTTCGTCGACCCGGGCTTCTCGGGTCACGTCACGCTCGAGCTCAGCAATGTCGCGACGCTGCCGATCAAGCTCTGGCCGGGTATGAAGATCGGGCAGCTGTGCTTCATCCGCACCAGCTCGCCGGTCGAGAATCCCTACGGGTCGGGCCCGTACGGCAACCGCTACCAGGGGCAGCGCGGACCGACGGCGTCGCGCTCGTTCCAGAACTTCCACCGCACCGACGTCACGGTCACGGATGCCGGGGCTCCCGGCAACTGACCGCGCGCCGCGGTGGAGCGTCGTGCTTCCCACCCACGACGCGCCCGACACCCTGTCCATCTCCATCGCGTCGGTGCTCGCCCAGACCGACGACGATTTCGAACTGCTCGTTGTCGGAGACGGAATCGCGGATGTCACGCGTGCGTGCGTCGCCGGCTTCGACGACGCCCGAGTCGAGTTGTTCGATCTGCCGAAAGCTGCCGGATATGGATACGCCCATCGCGCAGCCGCGATCCGATCGGCGCGGGGACGGCACCTGGCCTTCGCGAGCGACGACGACATCTGGGCGCCCGACCATCTCGAGCGCCTCGGCGTTCTGCTCTCGGCCGGCGCCGGCCTCGCGCACAGCCGCTCGACGTGGGCGATGCCCGATGGCCATATCGTGCCGATTCCCTTCGATCTGAGCGATGCGGACTTGAGGGACCGACTCGAGCGGGGCAACTACATCCCATCGACCTGCTTCGTGGCGACGCGCGCCGCCGTTGAGGCAGTCGGCGGATGGCCCACCGATGTCGAAGCCGCTGCGGATTGGACACTGTGGAAGCGGATGATCGCCGCGGGGACGCCGGTGGCGTCATTGTCGCGCCCGACGACCGTCCACTTCCGCTCCCGAATTCGGCACGACGACCACCCGATCGCCGGCGCGGTGCTGGCGGCTCTGATGGACGAAGGGTGGGCCGACGCGACGTGGATTCCGCACGACGGACTGGCGCAGCGCGCCGTTTGGTCCGTTGCGCGACGGTCCAGCTGGTGGGATGAGCTTGCGACGGCTCACGCCGCGATCCTGGACCGCCTCGCTCTGAAAGCCGCGGAGGACGCACTTCAGGTGCGTGAATGGGAAAGGCGCGCCGATGAGGCTCGCCGTGAGCTCGTGCGGCAGGCGGCCGAGTTCCAGCGATCCACCTCGTGGCGGATCACCGCTCCTGTCCGTTGGCTCAGCTCGCTGCTTCGTCGAGGCGTGTGAGACCGGCGTCGAGGGGCCAGAGGGCGCCGTCCGCGGGAGAGAGAGTGGGAGGGATGATGGGCCAGTCGATCCCGATCGACGGGTCGTCCCAGGCGAAGCCTTTCCGCTGCGCGGCGTCGAAGGTTTCAGACACCTCGTTGACGTAGTCCGTCTCGTGGATGGCCTGGAAGGCGTTGGCGAGGCCCTGCGCCACGAACAGTCGGATAGGTCGGCCGGGCGGGTCGCCCAAGAGGAAGCTCTCGGACTCGAGATAAGTCGGACTCCCGGGACGCACGTCTGCGACCGCGCAGTAGGCAAGCCCACGCACCACATAGATCAACTTGTCCCAGGGTTCGGCATGAAATCCGCGCAGCACCCCCGCCGCGGATCGCGAATGGTTTCCCTGGCGAAAGCGCGGTTCCCTGCCCAATTGCGCAGCGACCTCATCCAAGCGGTACGTCTCGCGGAAGAAGCCGCGCGCGTCGTCATGCTCGGTGCTCTCGATGACGAGCAGTCCTTCAATCCGCGTCCGCGTCACGGGCATGCCCGGCAGCTTAGTGATCCGCGGCGTACGCCGACGACGCGTTCAGAGCGGTTCGGCCGAGATCAGGATCGGCAGCGTGCCCTGCACGTAGTAGGCCCGGTAACGCGCCCCGTCATGGAAAGCGGCGACCTGGTCGGGTCGCGACACCGCGAAGGTGACCGAGCCGACCTTGATGCGGTACATCATCATCAGGCCACCCTGGTCGACGTTGCCGGTGGCCTTCACGTTGCCCTTGGCCTCGCCCTCGGTGCTCAGCACCGCCCCGGTGACCCCGCGCAGCTTGCGGCGCGTCCGCAGGAACGACAGCCCGATGATGCCGAGCACGACGACGACCACCAGGATGATAATCCCCGGCGGAACGGCCGAGGAGTGCTCCGGTTGCGGCGCGAAGAGCGGAGGCAGCACGACGATCGCGATCACCACGAGGATCACGACGAAGACGATGCCGAACACGATGTTGGCGATCTGCCCCTGCCCCTGGCTCTTGGTCATCCGGGCCTGTTGGGAGGGCGACAGCCGTCCGGCGCGATTGGCGACGAGGTCGTCATCGGTGAAGTCGAGTGCTGCCTGCAACGCCCCATCGGCCATGACGGATCCTCCGCTCGGTTGTGGCACCATGCTGGCGGTCCTGCGCGGTCCGGTCAAGACCGGATCGCGGGAGGTGGTCAGGCGCCGAAGTCGGTCCACTCGGCGAGCTGCAGCACCAGCCACGGGCTGAACGCGAACGGCGCGGCCTCGACCGCCTCGCGCAGGTCAACTGGATGGATCCACGCCCACTCGGCGACCTCATCGCCCGCCGGGTCCGGCTCGACGTCGACCGTCGCGCGGAACACCGGGCAGATCTCGTTCTCGACGATCCCGGATGCGTCCACGGCCCGGTAGCGGAAGTCCGGCAGCACCGCCTCGAGCGCGCCGAGCGTGAGCCCGAGTTCGCGCTGGGCCCGGCGGCGGATCGCCACCTCGGCTTGCTCGTCCGGCCCCGGATGCCCGCAGAACGAGTTGGTCCACACGCCGGGCCAGGTGAGCTTGCCGAGGGCGCGCCGGGTGACCAGCACCCGGCCGTCCGACGAGAAGACGTGGCACGAGAACGCCCGGTGCAGCGGGGTGTCGCGGGTGTGCACCGTTGCCTTGTCTGCGGTGCCGATCGCGGCGCCCGACTCGTCGACGAGAACGACCAGCTCCGCAGCATCCGGATCGGTGCCGAAGGAGGTGAGGATCGATTCTCGCGGGTGCGACATGAGGACCAGTTAGTCTGCGTTGATGGACGTTTCGGGGCTGCGTGCGGTCGCCGAGGAGCGGCAGACGCAGGTCGACGCCGTGCTCGGGCGCTTCTTCAGCCTAGCCAAGAAGCGCGCAGAACCCCTGGGGCCCGAATACGTCGAGCTGTGGAACGAGCTCGAGCTGAACACGGCGGGCGGCAAGCGGTTCCGCCCCCGGATGGTGTTCGCCGCGTACCAGGCGCTGGGCGGCAGTGACCTCGAGGCGGCCGCCTATGTCGGTGCCGCCTTCGAGCTGCTGCACACCGCGCTGATCGTGCACGACGACGTCATCGACCGGGACTTTGTGAGGCGTGGAGCCCCGAATATCGCGGGCAGCTATCGCGAGCGGGCACGGGCGGCGGGGGCGAGCGAGGCGGATGCCGAGCACCGCGGCATCAGCGCGGCCGTCATCGCGGGCGACCTGGCCCTGTTCAATGCCTACCGCCTGATCGATCGCAGCGGGGTGGACGACGCGACCCGCCAGCGCCTGCTCGAGGTCATGGATGACGCACTCTTCGCGAGCGCAGCCGGCGAACTGATCGACGTGGACTTCTCGTGGATCCCCGAAGTGCCCCGTGTCGACGACATCCTCGCGATGGAGCGGCTGAAGACCGCGGTGTACTCCTTCGAGTGCCCGCTGCAGGCCGGCGCCATCCTGGCCGGTGCCGATGAGGTGACCGTTGCGACGCTGGGCGAGTTCGGCCGCGAGATCGGGATCGCCTATCAACTCGTCGACGATCTGCTGGGCGTCTTCGGCACCGAGGCCGAGACCGGCAAGACCACCATCGGCGACCTGCGCGAGGGCAAGCGGACCGTCCTGATCGCCTACGCCACCGCGGCAGCCGGCTGGCAGGAGTACGCCGGGCTGTTCGGGGATCCCGACCTGGGCGACGAGGACGCGGCGGCGCTGCGAGGACATCTCATCGCGTGCGGCGCCAAGGGATTCGCCGAGGGCCTCGCCCGGTACTACGCCAACCGCGCACTGGCCCGGCTGCTCGAGCCGCACATCCCGCTCGAGCTTCGCAGGGAGCTGCATCCGGTGGCCGACGATGTGCTGGCCCGGGTCAAATGATGGCGAGACCCACCTGATGACGAAGCACACCCCGGCTGCGCGCACGATGGCTCGAGGCACCGACGACGGCGGCCCGCGGCTGGCACTCTACGACGCGGTGGCCGAGGAGGCCGCCGCCCTGGTGATCCGCCGCTACTCGACCTCATTCGGCCTGGCGTCGCGGCTGCTCGGGCCGTCGGTCCGGCAGCCGGTGCAGAACATCTACGCGCTCGTGCGGGTGGCCGACGAGATCGTGGACGGCGGGGCCGCCGAAGCCGGGCTCGATGCGGCGGTCGCCGCCCGGCTGCTGGACGACCTCGAGCAGGAGACCGAACGAGCCATGCACGAGGGCTACAGCTCGAACCTCGTGGTGCATGCCTTCGCCGGCACCGCGCGGGCGGCGGGATTCGGCGCCGAACTGACCCGGCCGTTCTTCGCCTCGATGCGAATGGATCTGAGCGCCACCGAGCACGATCAGGCCAGCTTCGAGCGGTACGTCTACGGCTCGGCGGAGGTGGTCGGCCTGATGTGCCTGCGGGTCTTCGTGCGGGACACCGAGCGTGCATACACGGATGCCGAGCTGGCCACCCTCGAGACCGGGGCGCGGGCGCTGGGCTCGGCCTTCCAGAAGGTGAACTTCTTGCGCGACCTGGCCGCCGACCTCACCTCGCTCGGACGCTCGTACTTCCCCGGCATCGACGCGGCCGCGCTCACCGACGCGCAGAAGACCGAGCTGCTCGACGACATCGATCGGGAGTTGGAGCAGGCGGCGGCGACGCTCCCCCTGCTGCCGAGCAGCTCGCGGCGCGCCGTGGCTGCGGCGCAGCGGCTGTTCGCGGAGCTGTCCCGGCGGCTGCGGGCGCTGCCCGCGGCATCCATCCTGACCACCCGGGTGCGGGTGCCGGACCCGGCGAAACTGCGGATCGCCATCAGCGCCTGGAACACCGCCGGCGACCCGAAGGGACTCGCGCGATGACCCGCGCCGTGGTGATCGGGGGCGGGATCGCCGGCTTGGCGTCGGCGGCCCTGCTCGCCCGCGACGGGTACCAGGTGACCCTGCTCGAGAAGAACGCCGAGTTCGGCGGGCGGGCCGGATCGTGGGAGCACGATGGCTTCCGATTCGACACCGGACCGTCGTGGTACCTGATGCCCGAGGTGTTCGACCACTTCTTCCGGCTGCTGGGCACGACCGCCGACGAGCAGCTCGACCTGGTGCAGCTCGACCCCGGGTACCGGGTGTTCGGCGAGGGGTACGCCGCGCCGCTCGACGTGGCGGCGGACGCCGAGGAGAACATCGAGTTGTTCGAGAGCGTCGAACGCGGCGCGGGCGCGAGGTTGCGGCGCTACCTCAACGAGGCCGGCGAGATCTATCAGCTCGCGATCCAGAAGTTCCTCTACTCGACCTTCGAGAAGCTCTCGCCGGTGTTCACGCGGGAGGTGGTCGGCAAGGGCCGCAAGTTGAGCTCGCTGCTGCTCACGCCGCTGTCCCGGCTGACGGCGCGGACGGTGAAGGACCGCAGGCTGCGGCAGATCCTCGGATACCCGGCGGTCTTCCTGGGGTCGTCCCCCGACCGCGCGCCGAGCATGTATTCGCTGATGAGCCATCTCGACCTGGTCGAGGGCGTGCTGTATCCGATGGGCGGGTTCACCCGGGTGATCGCGGCCATCGAGACCCTGGCGGCCGCGGAGGGCGTCGAGCTGCGCTCGGGCGTGACGGTTCGCCGCATCCTGGTGCAGAACGGGGCGGCCACCGGAGTCGAGACCGCCGATGCCGACGGCGCGATCGGCTTCGTGGACGCCGACCTGGTGATCTCGACGGCCGACCTGCATCACAGCGAGACGGTGCTGCTCGCGAAGGAGTCCGAGCGAACCTACCCGCAGAGCTACTGGGACGACCGGGTCGCCGGACCGAGCGCGCTGCTCCTCTACCTCGGGGTGCGCGGTGAGTTGCCCGAATTGGAGCACCACTCCCTGTTCTTCTCGGCCGACTGGAAGCGCAACTTCGACGCCATCTTCGGACGCGCGCCGCACGTGCCCGAGGCGCCGTCGCTCTACGTGTGCAAGCCGAGCGGGGTCGACCCCGACGTGGCGCCCGAGGGCTTCGAGAACGTGTTCGTGCTGGTGCCGCTGCCCGCCGATCCGACACTCGGACGCGGCGGCATCGATCGCGCAGGGGATGACGCGATCGAGGCGCTCGCAGACACGGCGATCGCGCAGATCGCGGCCGCCGCCGGCATCCCGGATCTGGCCGATCGCATCACCGTGCGCCGTACCGTCGGGCCTGCCGACTTCGTCGAGCAGCTCAACTCCTGGAAGGGCAGCGCCCTCGGGCCGGCCCACACGCTGCGGCAGAGCGCGTTCTTCCGCGCCGGGAACGTGAGCACCAAGGTTGCGAACCTCTACTTCGCCGGATCGTCGACCATCCCCGGGATCGGGTTGCCGATGTGCCTGATCAGCGCCGAGCTGGTGCTCAAGCGCCTGCGCGGTGACGTCTCAGCGGCTCCGCTGCCCGAGCCGTTGCAGGCGAGCCGGTGAGCGCCCTCTATCTGCTCGGTCTGCTCGTGGCGCTGACCGGCATGGTCGTGCTCGATCTGCGGTTCCACCTGTTCTTCGCCCGCGCGCCGCTGCGCGCGACGGCAGTGCTCGCGCTCGGCGTCGCCTTCTTCCTGGCCTGGGATGCCGCGGGCATCGGTCTCGGCATCTTCTTCCGCGGCAACCCGGCCCTGCTGGTCGGGGTCCAGCTCGCGCCCGAACTGCCGCTCGAGGAGCTGTTCTTCCTCACCCTGCTCTGCTACCTCACGATGAACGCGTACGGCGCCCTGTCCCGCTGGTCGAGTAGCCGGCAGGGTCGGCGTATCGAGACCGGCCCCCGCCCATGATCTACCTCATCCTGAACGCCGTGTTCCTCGCGCTGGTCATCGCGGTCGCGACCGCGTCGGTGGTCGCGCGCCGGATGCCGTACTGGCGCGCGGTCGGGCTTGGCGCCATCCCGCTCGTCATTCTGACCGCGGTGTTCGACAACGTGCTCGTCGCGGCCGGCATCGTGGCATACGACCCGCATCGCATCTCGGGGGTGCACCTCGGTGCGGCACCGCTCGAGGACTTCGCCTACCCGATCGCGGCCATCGTTCTGCTGCCCTGCCTGTGGTCGCTGCTCACCCCGCGCCGCCCGAAGACCGGCACATGATCCGCGAGCTGTTCCTGGCCAGCCGACCGCTCAGCTGGGTGAACACCGCCTTCCCCTTCGCGGCGGCGTACGTCGTCGCGACCGGCCGCATCGATGCGCCGCTGATCGTGGGCACCGTCTTCTTCCTGATCCCCTACAACCTCGCGATGTACGGCATCAATGACGTGTTCGACTACGAGTCCGACCTGCACAACCCGCGCAAAGGCGGAGTCGAGGGAGCCCTGCTCGCGCCCCAGCACCACCGGGCGACGCTCTGGTCGGCCATCCTGCTGCCGATCCCGTTCGTCGTCTACCTGGTGATCGTCGGGGGCTGGGCGAGCGACCTGATCCTCGCGGTCAGCCTGTTCGCGGTGGTGGCGTACTCGGTCAAGGGCCTGCGCTTCAAGGAGCGCCCGTTCCTCGACTCGATCACCTCGAGCACGCATTTCGTGAGCCCGGCGGTCTTCGGCCTGGCGCTCGCGGCGGCGCGGCCGACCTGGCCCCTGGTCGCCCTGCTGGTCGCCTACTTCCTCTGGGGGGCCGCGTCGCACGCCTTCGGTGCGGTGCAGGACATCGAGGCCGATCGGCAGGGCGCAATCGGCTCGATCGCCACCGTGATCGGCGCCCGCGCGACCGTGCGCGTCTCGCTCGCGCTGTACCTGCTCGCCGGCGTGCTTCTGCTGTTCACCAGCTGGCCGGGACAGTTGGCCGCCCTGCTCGTGCTCCCCTACGCGATCAACGTGGCGCCGTGGTGGAACGTCAGCGACGAGGAGGCCGCGGCCGCCAACCGCGGGTGGCGCAGGTTCCTGTGGTTGAACTTCGTGACCGGGTTCCTGGTGACGATGCTGCTGATCGTGTGGGTGCTTCTGCGGCGGTGACCGGGCCGCGCCTCAGCGGGCGGGGCGGTTCGGTCCCTTCACCGGGATGAGCAGGACCATGCCGACGAAGATCACCAGCACGATGCCGAGGATGCCGAAGTACTGCTGCCCCGAGATCGTCACGAACAGGGTGAACAACGCGGGAGCGATGAAGGTCGCTGCTCGACCGGTGGTGGCGTACAGGCCGAACACCTCGCCTTCGCGTCCGGCAGGGACCAGCCGGGAAAGGAAGGTCCGGCTCGCCGATTGGGCGGGTCCGACGAAAAGGCACAGCGCGAGACCAGCGGTCCAGAACACGATCTGACCGCCGTCGTGCAGAACGAAGACGAGTAGGCCGCTGACTACGAGGCCGATGAGCGCGGTGATGATGACCGGCTTCGGGCCGACCCGGTCATCCAGAGTGCCGACCGCGACCGTCGACAGCCCGGCGACCACGTTGGCGGCGATCGCGAAGATGATGACCTGGCTCGCCGAGAACCCGAACGTCCCCGCGGCGAGCACTCCTCCGAAGGTGAAGACTCCGGTCAGCCCGTCGCGGAAGATGGCGCTGGCGAGCAGGAACCAGATCGTGCGGCGGCTCTCGCGCCAGAGCGCGGCGATGTCCTTGCCGAGCCGCGCATAGGCGGCGAAGAAGCCGACACGGTCGCGTGTGACGGCGGCGGGCGGCTGATACTCGGGCACCGCGAGCAGCACAGGCAGGGCAGATCCCACGAACCAGACGGCGGCGATCAGCATGGACACCCGGACCGACAGACCGTTCGCCGACGTCACACCGAACAGGCCGACATCCGGGTGGATGAAGCCGAAGTAGAGGATGAGCAGCAGGACGATCCCGCCGAAGTAGCCCATCGCCCAGCCGAAGCCGCTGACCCGGCCGACCGTCTTGCGCGTCGACACCTGGATCAGCATCGCGTTGTAATTGACGGCGGCGAGTTCGTAGAACACGGTGCCGACGGCGAGCAGGCCGACCCCTAACCACAGCAGCGTGGGACTCGGCGTGACGAAGTACAGCGCCGCGATGCACAGCACCACCACGGCGGTATTCACGGCGAGCCAGAACTTGCGCCGCCCGGATCCGTCGGAGCGCTGCCCGGTCACCGGGGCGAGCACCAGCACGACCAACCCCGAGATGGTCAGGCCGAGCCCGATCGCCGAGGAGGCGGCGACCGTTCCGCCGAACCCCTTGGTGCTGGTCAGGTAGACCGTGAATACGAAGGTGGTGACGACGGCGTTGAACGCCGACGAGCCCCAGTCCCAGAAGGCCCACGCGACGACTTGCTTGCCGGGGACCTTCCGGTCGGCCTGAAGTTCGAGCCCGGAAACGAGGGTGGGGGTTCCGGCGGGGCCCGGCCCGTATTGATCGGTCATGGCTGGACGCTGCTTCCGTCGGGTGGACGCACGATGCTGTGCGTGGTCACATCCTGCCGTCCTGCGGCAGAAATATCGAGGACGCCACGGCGGTTGAGTCAGGTGCGCTCAAGTTTCTCGCTCGGGCGCTTGACAAAGTTATCCACAGGCTGGAAAACTTGACACTGCTCGACTCAAGTCGGGCATCCGGACTTTCAAGGAGCAGACACTCACATGGCTCGAGCAGTTGGAATCGACCTCGGAACCACCAACTCGGTGGTCGCCGTGCTCGAAGGTGGCGAGCCCACCGTCATCGCGAACGCAGAAGGTTTCCGCACGACCCCGTCGGTCGTGGCCTTCACCAAAGACGGCGAGGTGCTGGTCGGCGAGACCGCCAAGCGCCAGGCCGTCACCAACGTCGATCGCACCATCTCATCGGTCAAGCGCCACATGGGCACCGACTGGAAGGTCGAGATCGACGGCAAGAAGTACACCGCGCAAGAGATCTCGGCGCGCATCCTGGCCAAGCTTAAGCGCGACGCCGAGCAGTACCTGGGCGAGGACGTCACGGATGCCGTGGTCACCGTCCCGGCATACTTCAACGACGCCGAGCGCCAGGCCACCAAGGAGGCCGGCGAGATCGCGGGCCTCAACGTGCTCCGCATCATCAACGAGCCCACCGCGGCCGCGCTCGCCTACGGACTCGACAAGGGCAAGGAGGACGAGCTCATCCTGGTCTTCGACCTGGGTGGCGGAACCTTCGATGTGTCCCTGCTCGAGGTGGGCAAGGACGACGACTTCAGCACCATCCAGGTGCGCGCCACGGCCGGTGACAACCGGCTCGGCGGCGACGACTGGGACCAGCGGATCGTCGACTACCTCATCAAGAAGTTCAAGGACACCACCGGCGTCGACGTCAGCAACGACAAGATCGCGAAGCAGCGCCTCAAGGAGGCGGCTGAGCAGGCCAAGAAGGAGCTGTCGAGTTCCACCAGCACCAACATCCAGCTGCCGTACCTCTCGCTGACCGAGAACGGCCCGGCCAACCTCGACGAGCCGCTCACCCGGGCGCAGTTCGAGCAGATGACCAGTGACCTGCTCGACCGCACCAAGAAGCCGTTCCAGGACGTCATCAAAGAGGCCGGCATCAAGGTCGGCGATATCTCGCACGTGGTGCTGGTCGGTGGATCGACCCGCATGCCGGCCGTGACTGAGCTCGTCAAGAAGCTCACCGGCGGCAAGGAGCCCAACAAGGGCGTCAACCCGGATGAGGTGGTCGCCGTCGGCGCCGCCCTCCAGGCCGGCGTGCTGAAGGGCGAGCGCAAGGACGTGCTGCTCATCGACGTCACCCCCCTGAGCCTCGGGATCGAGACCAAGGGCGGCATCATGACCAAGCTCATCGAGCGCAACACCGCCATCCCGACCAAGCGGAGTGAGACCTTCACCACGGCGGACGACAACCAGCCCTCGGTCGCCATCCAGGTGTTCCAGGGCGAGCGCGAGTTCACCCGCGACAACAAGCCGCTCGGCACCTTCGAGCTGACCGGTATCGCGCCGGCCCCGCGCGGGGTCCCGCAGATCGAGGTCACCTTCGACATCGACGCCAACGGCATCGTGCACGTCGGCGCGAAGGACAAGGGCACCGGCAAGGAGCAGTCGATGACCATCACGGGCGGCTCGTCGCTGCCCAAGGAGGACATCGAGCGCATGGTCCGCGAGGCCGAGGAGCACGCGGCAGAGGACAAGGCGCGACGCGAGGCCGCCGAGGTCCGCAACAACGCGGAGCAGCTCGCCTACTCGATCGACAAGCTGATCAAGGACAACGACGACAAGCTGCCGGATGACGTGAAGACCGAGGTCCAGGCCGACGTCGACGCTCTGAAGACCGCGCTGCAGTCCGAGGACGAAGCGGCCGTGAAGACCGCGTTCGACAAGCTGAACGAGAGCCAGACCAAGCTCGGCGAGGCCATCTACGCGGCGGGATCGAGCGAGGATGGGTCGCCCGAGAGCGCCGAGGAGCCCGCGGCCGCGGCGAGTGACGAGGACATCGTCGACGCCGAGATCGTGGAAGAGGACGAGCCCAAGGAGCCCAAGGATCCCAAGGGGTCGAAGAAGTAGCGATGGCTGTTCACGACAAGGGCCCGACAGGCCCGGACGAGTCCGAGGAGCCGGTCGTCCGCGATAAGCGGAAGATCAATCCCGAGACCGGTGAAGCGCGCCCCGACGCCGATCAGACCGCCGCGAGCGACGACTTGATCGAGGCGGAGGGCCCCGATGTCGAGCTGAGCGATGAGGATGCGGCGCTCCTTGCCGAGGCTGAACGCGACCTGGTCGGCGAGTACCGCGACCGCGCCGCGCGCGCGGAGGCAGAGTTGAAGAACTTCCGCACCCGCGTCGAGCGCGACCGCCTGGCCAACCGGGAGGCGGTCATCGCCGAGGTGATCCGCACCCTGCTCCCCGCGATCGACGACCTCGACCGCGCGGATGCGCACGGCGATCTGACCGAGGGCAGTCCGCTGGCGATCATCGCGCAGAAGATGCGCGCCGGGTTCGACCGTTACGGCCTGCGGCACATCGGTCAGGTGGGCGAGACCTTCGATCCGCAGCTGCACGAGGCGATCGTGCAGATCCCGACCGCAGGCGTGACGGTGAACACCATCGCGGATGTGATCGAGCCGGGCTACGCACTCGGCGAGCGTCTCATCCGTGCGGCCAAGGTCGCCGTCAGCGTGCCCGAGTAAGAGGTCGGATGGCCAGCCAGGATTGGTTCGACAAGGACTTCTACGCCGTTCTCGGGGTGAAGAAGGACGTGTCCGACGCCGACCTCAAGAAGACCTACCGCAA
>Ga0207703_10000122_pt1 | contig 92656 bp, 106 predicted proteins | sample KBSSwiS12_FD_184304 | JGI IMG/M metagenome (GOLD analysis project Ga0207703, IMG submission 184304) | Switchgrass rhizosphere microbial communities from Kellogg Biological Station, Michigan, USA - KBS Switchgrass S1-2 (SPAdes) (version 2) | ecosystem: Host-associated > Plants > Roots >...
ACCGGCGTGATCTCCTCGCCCGCGCCGCGCAGACTCGCGAGGAGCTGAAGATGTGGTTCGCGATCGACACCCTCGAGTACCTGCGGCGGGGAGGGCGGATCGGCGGCGCCAGCGCCTTCATCGGCTCGGCGCTGAAGATCAAGCCGATCCTCACCCTGGAGGAGGAGATCACGCCGGTGGAGCGGGTCCGCACCCGCGCCCGCTCGATCGAGCGCCTGCGCGACTACGCCCGCGAGCGCCACGAGTCCGGCCTCGACGCCTGGGTCGTCCAGCACATCCAGGACGACGAGACGGCCGCCGCCCTGGCCGACGACGCGCGCGAGATCTTCGGCTGCGAGCCGGCCTTCATCTCCGAGATCGGCGCCGTCCTCGGCGCCCACGTGGGACCCGGGCTGCTCGGCATCGGCAGCGTCAGCAAGTCCGTCTTGAGCTGAAGCGCTACCTGCGGCGGCGGCGCATCGCGAGCATGCCGACCGCAAAGCCGACGACTGCGGCGCCGACCACCAACTGCTGTTTGTGCTCGCGGACCTGGCGGCGCCAGTCGGTCAGCTCGGTGACGCGTCCGCGCAGGGCTTCGACCGAGCGTCCCAGGTCCTGTCGCTGCAAGTCGATGTCGCGGCGGATCTCGGCAGCGGTGCGTTCGCTCATTTCGGTACCTCGGCCTGAATCGGCGTCTCGGGCTCGCCTTCCAGCGTGCTCCTGATCTGCTTGGCCTCCTCGATCGCCTGCTCGGGCATCGGCGGGGCGCCCGCCTGGACCGAGCGGTAGGCGAAGAGGCCGGCAAGGCCGGCAATCAACAGGAACATCGCCGCCTCGATGAAGAAACCGGGCCAGGTCTTGCCGTCGAAGAGCTCTTCGTTGAGCAGCCAGGCCACCCCCTCCATGATCAGGATCAGGGCGAGGAAGGCGAAGGTGCCGGCGGCGATGCCGACGACCGAGCCGCGCAGGATCTTGCCGACTTTCTCGCCGACCTCAGTCTTGGCGAGCTCGATCTCCTCGCGGACCAACGAGGAGGCTCGTTCGGAGACGTCGAAGACGAGCTCGGCGACCGAGCGGTCCTCGGGATCCTGCGGCGGGGTCGCGGTGGGATCGGCCACTGTGACCGGTTACTCCGGCGGATCCTCTTCGAAGACGCGCTTCCAGACGATCGCGGCGAGCCGGGCGGCGGCGATGCTGGCGAGCGCGCTGCTCGCGGCGAGCAGGCCGCTCCAAGCGAGGCGTTTGACGATCTCGTTGTCCATCGCTCCCGACCTTACCTATCGGGGCTCGAGCCCGTCGCAGATCGTCGCGGTGACAAGGGACTTTGCCTGCGCGAAGTCATTGTCGCCGGCGGGGATCAGCTCGAAGATCCAGCCCGAGAGCTGCTGCTCGATCGCGCCGTAGAAGGACATCGAGGCGAAGATCGGGTCGATGTCGCGGCGGAAAACGCCAACTTGCTGACCGTCGGCGACGATCTTGGCGATCGAGTCGTAGGCGCGGCGGATCTCCGGCAGGTGGGTGCGGCCGAAGGAGTTGGCGGCGCGGGTGACCTCGACGATGATCACCTTCATCAGCTCGGGGTCGTGGCGGTAGGAGTCGACGATGAAGCCGGCGACAGCCTCGAGCTTGGCGCGCGGCGTCGCCTCGCTGCGATCCGCCTCTTCGATCGCGGTGAGGAGCAGCGACCAGCGCTCGCTGAAGAGCTCGTTGAGAACCTCGTCCTTCGACTTGAAGTAGTGGTAGACGAGGCCGTAGGCGACGCCCGCCTCGTCGGCGATGTCGGCGACGCGGGTCGAGTGGAAGCCCTGGCGAGCGAAGACGCGGACCGCCGCATCGAGGATCTGGCGGCGCTTGTCGATCGCGGGGGCGGCTTTGGAGCTGGCCATCAGGCGTGCGCCTCCAGCAGCTGCGGCCACCGGTAGGTCTCGGGGCGGCGATTGGCAAGCGAGGGCAGCTGCTCCCTGGTCTGCTCCAGGGCGGCGAAGTCGAGCTCGGCGGCAACGAAGCCCTCCCCGTGGGGTGCGCCGGCGAGCATCGTGCCCCAGGGGTCGACGATCGCCGAGTGCCCGTAAGAGCTGTAGTGGGGCGCCGCCTCGCCGACCTGGTTGGGGGCGATGAGGAAGGCCTGGTTCTCGATCGCGCGGGCGCGCAGCAGCACCTCCCAGTGATCGCGGCCGGTGGCGGCGGTGAAGGCGGAGGGAACCGCGATCAGGCGCGCGCCGCGCACGGCGAGGATTCGGTACAGCTCGGGAAAGCGCAGGTCGTAACAGACGGTGAGACCGAGCTCGAGGCCGTCGACCGTCGCCGAGACGATCTCTTCGCCGGCCTGCTCGTGCTCGGACTCGCGGTAGGCGACACCGCCGGCTTCGACGTCGAACATGTGGATCTTGCGGTAGACGGCGAGATCCTCGCCGCCGGACCCGATCAGCACGGAGGCGTTGAACGCCTTCTCGCCCGGATCGGCGCCCCGCTCGGCGATGCTGCCGGCGAGCAGGTGGATCCCCAACTCGCGGGCCCAGGAGCGGGCGGCGACGAGGCTGGGCCCGTCGAGCGGCTCGGCGCCGGCGGCCATCTCCTCGCCCGAGGCGAGCAGGTTCCACTTCTCCGGCAGCGCGACCAGCTCGGCGCCGTCGGCGGCGGCCGCGCGCACCAGGCGCTCGGCGGCGGCCAGGTTCCGCGCCTTGTCGCCGTTCGAGTTGAGTTGCACCGCCGCTACGCGCACTTCGCTTCCTCTCTCATTGGCTGACTGACCAGTCAATCAGTTTGCGTGCGGCCAGTATAGGTGTCTTCGGGGCGTACGATTGGGGTTCTGTGAGCAGTGTCGATCGCATCGAGGCCGAGGGCGAGCGCAAGCAGGTCACCGTGCTCTTCGCCGACGTCAAGGGGTCGATGGACCTGGCAGAGCAACACGACCCCGAGCAGTGGCGCACGATCATGCAGGGCTTCTTCTCGATCCTCGCCGACGAGGTGCACCGCTTCGAGGGCACCGTCGACAAATTCACCGGCGACGGGATCATGGCCATCTTCGGCGCCCCGGTCGCCCACGAGGACCATGCCCGACGTGCCTGCTTCGCGGCGCTGCGGATGCTCGACGACATCGCCGAGTACGCCGCCGAGCTGCGCCGCAAGCACGGGCTCAACTTCTCCGCCCGGATCGGGATCAACTCGGGCGAGGTGATCGCCGGCGACATCGGCCTCGGCACCGACGGCGGCTACACCGCCGTCGGCCATACCGTCGGCCTCGCCCAGCGAATGGAGGCGCTGGCCGAGCCCGGCAAGGCGTACCTGACCGAGGCGGCGGCGGATCTCGCCCGCGGCTTCTTCGAGCTGGAGGACCTGGGCGAGTTCGAGATCAAGGGGGCGAGCCGGCCCGTGCAGGTCTTCGAGCTGGCCGGGGTCGGGACGGCGCGCTCGCGCCTCGACCTCTCCCGCGAGCGCGGCTTCTCCCGTTTTGTCGGCCGCGACGGGGAGATGGCTGTGCTCGAGGCGGGGCTGGAGAGGGCCCGCGAAGGCGAGGGCGCCGTTGTCGGCATCGTCGCCGAGCCGGGCATCGGCAAGAGCCGCCTCTGCCACGAGTTCGTCGCGCGGGCGCGCGCCGATGGGGTCGAGGTCTTCGAGGCGCAGGCGCAGGCCCATGGCCAGGAGATTCCCTTCATGCCGGTGCTGCAGATGCTGCGCGCCTACTTCGGCATCGCCGATGGCGACGGTGAGCGGACCGTGCGCGAGAAGGTCGCGGGGCGGGCGCTGCTGCTCGACCCCGAGTTCGCCCCGGAGCTGCCGGTCCTCTTCGATTTCCTCGGCGTCCCCGACGCCGACCGCCCCGCCCCTCAGCTCAGCGCCGAGGCGCGCCAGCGGGCGCTGCGCGGGATCGTCTGTCGGCTGGTCCGCGCCCCCAACCGGCGCGAGCCGGTCGTCTGCGTGATCGAGGACCTGCACTGGATCGACGAGGGCAGCGCGGCGATGCTCGGCGACCTGTTCGACGCCGTGGCGGGCACGCCGACCCTCGTCGTCGTCAACTTTCGTCCCGAGTACGAGCGCCCCTGGGCCGGGCCGTCCGACTATCGCGAGATCGCCCTGGAGCCTCTCGGGGCGGCGGACACGGTGGAGCTGCTGCGCGACCTGGCGGGCGAGGACCCCTCGCTGGACGGGCTCGCCGAGCTGATCCACGAGCGCACCGCCGGGAACCCGTTCTTCATCGAGGAGATCGTCCGCGAGCTGGCCGAGTCGGGCAATCTCGAAGGCGAGCGCGGTGCATATCGGCTGGCACGGCCAGTGGAGGACAGCGGCGTGCCGACCAGCGTGCAGACGGTCCTGGCGGCGCGGATCGATCGCCTCGGACCGGAGGCGAAGCTGTTGCTGCAGGAGGCCGCGGTGGCGGGCAAGGAGATCGGCGAGCGGGCGCTCGCGCTCGTCTCCGGCCGCAGCGCGGAGGAATGCGAGGAGCCGCTGAGCGAGCTGATCGGCGCCGGCTTCATATACGAGGCCGAGGTTTACCCGGAACGCGTGCTCGCCTTCCGACACCCACTTACGCGCGAGGTCGCCTATGGCTCACAGCTGAGCGAGCAGCGGGCTGCGACGCACGCCGCGGTGGCGCTGGCGATGGCCGAGCTCAACCCGGACCGCGCCGACGAGCTGGCGGCGCTGATCGCCAGTCACATGCAGGCCGGTGGAGAGATCCTTGAAGCGGTGCGCTGGTCGGCCCGGGCTGCCTACTGGACGGGACACAGCCAGCCCCACGACGCGATGCGCCTCTGGCACGACGTGATGGAGCTGGTCGAGGAGCTCGACGAAACCGAGGAGACCGCCGCCTTCGCTGTCGCGTCGCGCCTCCAGCAGCTCGACTACGCATGGCGGATCGGCATGGATCGCGAGCAGGCCGCGAAGCTCGAGCGCGAGGCGGAGGAGATCGCGACGCGGATCGGCGATCTGCGCTCGCTGGCGCTGCTGAGGATGTTGCTCTCGGCCCGCCCGGGGCTCGAACAGACGACCTCGGAGTGGATCGAGGGCGCAGCGGAGGCCACTCGCTTGGCCGACGAATCGGAGGACCTCCACCTGCGCATCGCGATCCGCGCCGCTGGCGCATACGCCTTCCTCTGCGCGGCGGACTTCGAGCGGCTCGACGGCGCCGCGGACGAGGTGATCGAGCTCGCCGGCGGCGACAACACCGCCGGAGCCGGCGTCGTCATCGGCTGCCCTGTTGCCTGGGCCTACGGCGCCAAAGCACTCGCCGCCCGGGAGCGCAGGGAAGAGGAGCGATGCGCCCAGCTCATCGACCGGAGCCTGCGGATAGCCGAGGAAGTCGGCGACCTCGAGACCGCCAGCTGGACTCGCGGAACCCAGGGAATGCTGCTCTCGACGCAGGGGGAGCTGGCGGCCGGGGTGGCGGTCGGCCGGCGCAACTGCGAGCTGACCGAGCGCCTCGGCGACGTCTTCTCCCTCTGCCTCGCCCTGGGCAGCCTCGGCGCCAGCCAGCTGGCCGCCGAGGACTACGCGGGCGCGCTGGAGACCTTCGAAAAGTCCGAGCGCGTCTACCGCGAGGCGATGGGCGACGCCAGCGACGAGCTCGAGGCCTGGCGGGCCGGCGTCCGCGCCGAAGCCCTGCGCTGCCTGGGCAGGCTGGAGGAGGCGATCGAGCTCGCCGAGCGGTCGGTCGAGGTGGCGGCCCGGCGCGAGCTGCACTGGTCGCTGCCCCTCTCCTACCTGGCCCTCGCCCGCGTGCTCGCCGATGCGGATCGTCCGGGAGCCATGGAGGCACTCGAAAAAGGCGCGGAGGTCGCCCGCGGCACCGGTGCCCGCGTCAGCCTCGACTCGATCGAAGAGGCCCGCGGTGAGATCGTCGCCGGCGCCGGCCGATCGCAGTAATGAGGTCTACGTTCTGCCCCCATGAGGGGCTCAACGTAGACCTCGCCTACATGCCCGTTGCGCGGGCGACCAGCCAGTCGATCAGGCGGTCGGGGAGGACGCGGGCCGCGAACGCCTGGCCGCGGGCGTCCACGCCGACGAGATAGCGGGCGCGCGGGCGCTGTGCGCTCAGCGCGTGCTCGATCTTCACCGCGACCCGCTCTGGCGGGATGCCCCGCTCCCCGGTCTTCCTCGCCACCTCGCGGAAGGCGTCCGCCGCCTCCCCGTATAGCTCCGTGTGCCCGTCGCCGACACGCTCGGCGAGCGCGTCGACTTCGGCGTCGCCGCGTTCCCAGATCGGGGTCGCGATCGAGCCCGGCTCGACGATGGCGACCTTGATCCCCCAGGGCCGCAGCTCGCGGCGGAAGACGTCGCCAACGGCCTCGAGGCCGAACTTGGCCGCGTGGTAGGCACCGAACATCGGGAAGGCCATCAGGCCGCCGATCGAGGTGATGAAGACGATGCGCCCGCGCGCCGAACGGATCGCCGGAAGCATCGCCTGGGTGACGGCGACGTGGGCGGTCAGGTTGACCTCGATCTGGCGGCGGAAGTCATCGACTGGCAAGGTCTCGAGCGGACCCGGCACAGCGATGCCCGCGTTGTTGACGAGCCCGTCGAGGCCAGCGGCGCCGACCTCGGCACCGATCCGCTCGGCCGCCGCTGCGATCTGAGCTGCGTCGGTGACGTCGAGCATCAATGGCACCAGTCGCTCTGAGCCGGCCTGGCGCAGGGACTCGGCGTCCTCCTCCTTGCGCACCCCGGCAAAGACCCGCCAGCCCGCGGCGTCCAGATACAGGACGGTCGCGCGACCGATTCCCGTCGATGCCCCCGTGACTAGAACCGATTGCATGTAGCAATCATCGACGAACTTTCAGTTACCCGCCTATTTGGCGGGAAAGTGCAAGCTCGGGTAGCGCAGCTAGCATCGGTGGATGAGCGCTGCGGCTTTCGTCACCGGCGGGTCGGGGTTCATCGGCGGGCGCTTGGTCGAGCGGCTCGTCGGCGAAGGACGCCCGGTCAGGGCTTTGGCTCGCTCCGACGCTTCCGCCGAAAAGGTCACAGCCCTCGGTGCCGAGCCCGTGCATGGCGACATCGTCGACCGCGCCTCGCTCGCCTCCGCCGCCGCGGGAGCCGACACCGCCTTTCACCTCGCTGCCCACCTTGGCGAGTGGGGATCCTGGGCGGACTTCGAACGCGGCAACGTCGAGGGGACGCGCAACGTGCTTTCAGCCTGCGCCGAGGCGGGCGTGCGGCGCTTCGTCCACTGCGGCACCGAGGGGGCGCTGATGGCCGGCGAGCCGCTGGTCCAGGTCGACGAGACGGCGCCGCTGCGGCCGGACTCGCGGGCGCCCTACCCGGCGACCAAGGCGCGGGCCGAGCAAGAGGTGCGGAACGCAAACCGAGAGGGCTTCGAGACGGTCGTCGTGCGACCACGCTTCGTCTGGGGTAGAGGCGACACGACGCTGTTGCCGGGCATGGTCGAGACGGTCGAGGCGGGCAAATGGGCCTGGGTCGGCGGCGGAGAGAACGTCACCGACACGGCCCACGTCGACAACGTCGTCGAGGGGATGGTCCTGGCGGCCGAGAAAGGTCGACCCGGCGAGGCCTACTTCGTCACCGACGGCGAGCGGGTCACCTTCCGTGAGTTCGTCACCGCGATGCTGAAGACCCAGGGGGTCGAGGCGCCGGACCGCAACCTCCCCGCCTGGGCCGCCGCGCCGATGGCTCGCGTCTGCGAGGCGGCCTGGAAGCTGCTGCCGCTCAAGGGCGACCCGCCGATGACCGCCTTCCGCTCCTGGCTGCTGACCCAGGAGTGCACGATCGACATCTCCAAGGCGCGCGCCGAGCTGGGCTACGCCCCGATCGTCACCCACGAGCAGGGCTTGACGGAGCTACGAGCGGCTGGCCCGGTGGCGCTCTAGCTCGGCTACCAGCAACTTGGTGTGCAGGGCGGCGATCAGGTCCTGGAGGGGCTGGGAGCCGGATTCGAGCATCTCGACGACGCGTTCGGGTGGGACCTCGCCGGCGAGGCGATCCATCACCATCTCGACCTCCTGGCTGACCAGCTCTTCTAGCGCCTTCTTGTAGCGCAGGGTGTCGTAGACGGTGAAGCCGATCTGCTCGTCGTAACCGCCGGCGCGGAAGCGGCCGATCGCCTCGATGATCTTGATGTCCGAGGGCGAATAGCCGCGGCTGTTGGGGCTCAGCACCTCGATCTCCTCGAGCCGGTCGAGGACGTCCTTGGGGACGCCGTAGCGCTCGCGCACCTCGGCGGCGCTGGTGCGGGTGCGCTCGCCGCCCAGCGCCCGCTCGAGGATGCGGTCCTCCAGCTCGACCATCGCGCGGGCCCGCTCGGGGTCTTCGTCGAGCACCGACTTGATCGCCTTCAGCGGCATGAAGCGCTCCTCCTGCAGCTGCTTGATCAGCTTGATCCGATCGACGAACTCGGGCGAGTAGTAGGCCATGTTGCGGCTCGTCTTGACCGGTTCGGGCAGCAGCCCCTCGCGCAGGTAGTGCTTGATCGTCGGCACCGGCACGCCGGAGGCCTCGGCCAGCTCGCCGATCTTGAGCAGCGTCTTCTCGGCGCTGGCGCTCATGCTCGAAAGGTCGCGGCCGAATCGGCGCTGGGGCCGGAGGCGGCGCCGGACTCCAGCATCGCCGCGACCTCCTCGTCGCCGTAGCCGGCCTCGCGCAGCACCTCGTCGGTGTGCTCGCCGAAGGCCGGCGCCGGGCGGGTCGGGTCGCCGGGAGTCCGGCTCATCTTCACCGGGACGCCGAGTTGGCGCACGGTCCCCAGTCCGGGCTGCTCGATCGCGGTGACCATCTGGCGCGCCCGCACCAGCTCGGAGTCGAGCGCCTCGTCGACGTCGAGAACCGGCTCGATGCAGCAGTCATGCTCATCGTTGAACTCCAACCACGCCTGGCGACTGCGCGAGCGGAAGACCTCGGCCACCGCGCGCCAGGCGTCGGAGCCGGGTGCGTCGAACTGCGCCTCGATCAGGTCGGGGCGCTCGACGCCGTTGCAGAAGGCGGCCCAGAACTTCGGCTCCAGGGCACCGCAGCTGATCCACCCGTCGGCGACCTCGTAAGGCAGGTAGCAGAGCAGCCCACCGGCGAGCTGCTGCTCTCCGCGCCGCGGTACCTCGCCGTCGCAGAAGTAACGGCCCGCGACCATCGCCAGCCAGGAGAGCGCTCCGTCGGCCATCGAGACATCGACCATCTGGCCCTCGCCCGAGCGCCGCCGCTCGTGCAGCGCCGCCATCACGCCGAAGGCGGCCATCAGGCCGCCGCCGCCGAGGTCGGCGATCTGGCCGCCCGACTGCACCGGCGGGCCATCCTTGGCGCCCGTCAGGCCGAGCAGCCCGACGAGGCCGAGGTAGTTCATGTCGTGGCCGGCGCGCTGCGCGTAGGGGCCGTCCTGGCCGTAGCCGGTGATCGCGCAATAGACAATCGCGGAGTTTGCGTTGCGCTGTTGCTCGTAGCCGACACCGAGCCGCTCGAGGACACCGGGACGGAAGCCGTCGAGCACGACGTCGTATTGCTCGACCAGGCGCAGCAGGGCCTCGCGTCCCGCCTCGCTCTTGAGGTCGAGGCGGATCGAGCGCTTGCCGCGGTTGAGCGAGAGGTAGAGCGCCGAACGGGTGCCCAGCTCCTGGTGTTCCTCGTCGCCGTAGTAGGGCGGTGCCCAGCGGATGTAGTCGCCCATGCCGGTGTCCTCGACCTTCAACACCTCGGCGCCGAGGTCGGCGAGCAGCAACGAGCAGAAGCCCCCGGGCAAGAGCCGGGTCAGGTCGAGGACCTTGACGTCGCTAAGCGGCAGATCGCTCACGCTTGGGAACCCCCAAAAGCTCGCGAGCCTCGGCGACGGAGGCGGCGCGTCGGCCGACGTCCTCGGCCATCTGGCGCGCCTTGGCGATCAGCTCGCCGTTCGACTTCGCCATCTCCCCATTGGGCAGGTAGAGGTTGTCCTCGACCCCGGCGCGGACGTTGCCGCCCAGGACGAGCGAGGCGCCGAGCAGCTTCCACTGGTCGCGGGAGATGCCGATCACCTGCCACTGGTTCTCGCCCCCCGCACCGCCGGGAACCTGGTCGGCCATGAAGCCGACGTTGCGCGGCGTCGGTCGGATGCCGCCGTTGACCCCCATCACGAGCGAGATCTGCAGCGGCGTGCGCTCGAGCAGGCCCATGTCGATCAGCGGGTCGAGGTTGGCGACGTGGCCGGCATCGAAGCACTCGTGCTCGGGCTTGATCCCGAGGTCGCGCATCGCGGTGAGGAACTCGATGATCGTGTCGAAGCTGTTCTCGAAGACCGCCTTGAAGACGAAGTCCTTGCGCCGCGAGCTGTACTTGGCGTAGTTCATCGAGCTCATGTTGAGGGCGGCCACGTCGGGCTTGCACTCGCGCAGGTACTCGATCCGCTTCTCGATCGGGATCCCGATCGCCCCGGTCGAGTAGTTGACGATCACGTCGCCGACCTCGGCCAGGATCGCCTCGGTGATCGCCCGGAAGTCCTCGACCTCATAGGAGGGTGTGCCGTCCGGCTTGCGGGCGTGGATGTGGATCTGCGAGGCGCCCTCGTCGACCGCGCGGCGCGCCTCGGCCGCGTACTCCTCCGGCGTGTAGGGGATCGCCGGGCACTGATCCCGATTGGCGATCACGCCCGAGATCGAGCAGCTGATGACTACAGGATCCTCGAACGAGCTCATACCGGCATCACCCCGTGTCGTTTGGCGGGCTTGGTCACGTGTTTGTTGCGCGCCATGCGCAGCGCCTTGACGATCGTCGGCCGCGTCTCGCGCGGGTCGATGATGTCGTCGACCACCGCATTCCCCGCCGCTATATACGGGTCGATCTGCTCGCGAACCGCGTTCAGCATCGCCTCGCGGGTGGCGTCCGGATCCTCGGAGGCCTCGATCGCCGAGCGGCCGATGATGTTGACCGCACCCTCGGCGCCCATCACCGAGATCTCCGCCCCCGGCCAGGCGACGATCAGGTCGGGCTCGTACGCCTTGCCGCACATCACGTAGTAGCCGGCCCCGTAGGCCTTGCGCACGATCACCGTCACCTTCGGCACGGTGGCGCGGCTGACCGCGTAGAGCATCTTCGCGCCGTGGCGAATGATCCCGGCGTGCTCGACTTTCGCCCCGACCATGAAGCCGGGCACATCCTGGAGGAAGACCAGGGGCACGTTGAAGGCATCGCAGAGGTTGATGAACCGGGCCGCCTTGTCGGCCGAGTCGTTGTCGAGGATCCCGGCCAGCTGCTTGGGCTGGTTGGCGACGATCCCGACCGGCTGTCCGCCGAAGCGGGCGAAGCAGGTGATCAGCGTCTTGGCGAACTTCGGCTTGATGTCGAACCACTCGCCGTCGTCGACGATCTCGGCGATCACGTCGTACATGTCGTAGGGCTGCCGCGAGGAGTCGGGGACGATCTCCAGCAGCTTCTCCGACATGCGGTCGGCGGGGTCGGCGGTCGGCACGATCGGCGGCTTCTGCTCGCAGTCGGAGGGGAAGTAGGAGAGGTACTGCTTGACCTTGGCGATGCATTCCTCGTCGTCTTTCACCTCGAGGTCCCCCACGCCCGATTTGCGACAGTGGACCTTGGCGCCGCCGAGCTCCTCCATCGAGATGTCCTCACCCGTCACGGCTTTGGTCAGGTGCGGGCCGGCGAGCGCCATCGCGCCCTGGCCGGAGACCATCGGCACGAAGTCCGAGAGCGCCGGGATGTAGGCGGTGCCGGCGGCACACGGCCCCATCATCGCCGCGACCATCGGGATCACGCCCGACATTTCGACCTCCTCGCGGAAGAGGTGGCCGGAGCCGGCGAAGAGCGAGCCCGCCGCCTCCTGGATGCGGGCGCCGGCCGAGTCGAGCAGCCAGATGAACGGCATCCGCTTGGAGAGCGCCATCTCGCGCAGGCGGGTCGCCTTGAGCTCACCGGTCATCCCCATCGAGCCGGCCATAACGGTGAAGTCGTAGGCAGCGATGCAACAGGGGCGGCCGTCGACGTCGCCCCAGCCGGTGATCACGCCGTCGGCGGGCGCCTCGACGCCGTCCATCGCCCGCTGGGCGAAGTGCGGGCGGCCGTGGATCCCCAGCTCGACGAAAGTGCCCTCGTCGACCAGCAGGTCGATCCGCTCGCGCGCGGTCAGCTTGCCGCGCTCGTGCTGTTTGGCGATCTTCTCCTCGCCGCCGCCCAGCTTCGCCTTCTCGCGCCGCTCGTGCAGCTGCTCGGTCAGGTCCGCCAGCGGGGCGGTCCCGGGTAGGAGGTTCCTCTCCTGCTCGTCTTGATCGGTGGCCACGCCTACCGTCCCTTCCACTGCGGATCGCGTTTCTCGAAGAATGCGGTGACGCCCTCGACGATGTCCTCGGTCGAGAAGGTGAGCGAGAGCTGCGAGCGCAGGTAGTCGAGCGCGTCGTCGACCGCCATGTCCTGCTGGCGATACATCGCGTCGTGGCCGAGTCGCATCAGCACGGGGCTCTTCGAGGCGAGCTTGCCCGCCCACTCCGCGACCGCGGCGTCGAACTCGCCCGCCGCGACGACTTTGTTGGCGAGCCCGTACTCGACCGCCTGCTCGGCGCTGAGCCGCTCGCCCAGCAGCATCATCTCGTTGACCTTCTTGCGCGGGACGTTACGGTAGATGATCGCCATGATCATGTAGGGGAAGGCGCCGACGTTGATCTCGGGAGTGCCGAACGTGGCACCCTCCTTGGCGATCAGCAGGTCGCAGGAGAGGGCCAGACCCATCCCCCCCGCCAGCACATGGCCGTTGGCGGCGCAGAGCGAGGGCTTGCCGAGGCGCGGCATCAGCCGGAAGAACTCGAGGAAGAGGTCGGAGGCGAAGTGTTTGGCGACGAGCGGCACGTCGGCTGCGAAGCCGCCGAGGTCCGCCCCCGCGCAGAAGACCTTGTCGCCGGCGCCGGTGAGGACGACCGCCCGGGCCTCCTCGTCGTCACGCGCCCGCTTCATCGCGTCGACCAGCTCGGTCAGCATCTGGCCGGAGAGCATGTTGCGCTTCTCCGGGTTGTTCAGGGTCACCGTCGCGACCCCGCCGGCAACCTCGTACTTGACGACCTCGTAATCCATCCGGCGGGACCATAGCCGAAAGCGGGCCTGAGCTGAAAGTAGAAAGTGCTACTGTCCACAACGCGACGTGTCCGAGTTTTTGCATCCATAGGGACGCGAAACCTCAGACACGCCCCCGGCGGGCAAACTTCGAACGAGGAGAGACAAGTGGCGACCGCGACGAACGGCAGCTCAACCGTCATCAAGCCCGATCACGAGGCGGGCCGCAAGCACTTCATCTTCAGCCAAGAGCACGAAGACTTGCGCGAGTCGATGCAGGCCTGGGTCAAGAAGGAGCTGTGGCCGCACCGCAACGAGTGGGAGGACACCTACTGGCCGACCGAGAAGATGGTGCGGGCGGGCGAGCTCGGCTATCTCGGCCTCTGCCTCCCGGAGGAATACGGCGGTCAGGGCGGCGACTACTTCTACTCGCTGGTCCGCGCCGAGTGCATGAGCTACTCGGGCTCGGGCGGGACCAACATGGGCTTCGCCGTGCAGACCGACATGGTCCTCCCCCCCATCCACCTGCTCGGCACCGAGGAGCAAAAACAGCGATACCTGGTGCCGGGGATCAAGGGCGAGAAGGTGGGCAGCCTGGGGATCACCGAGCCCGGCGCCGGCTCCGACGTCGCCGGCATCCGCACCACCGCGATCCTCGACGGCGACGAATACGTGATCAACGGCTCCAAGACCTTCATCACCAACGGGCCGCGCGCCGACTTCATCGTCCTCGTCTGCAAGACCGACCCGGAGGAGCGCCACGCCGGGATCACGCTCTTCGTCATCGACCTGCGCGACGAGAACGGCGAGAAGGTGCCGGGCTTCACGGTCTCCGCCGAGCTGGAGAAGATGGGCATGCACGCCTCCGACACCGGCGAGTTGGCCTTCGAAGACGTCCGGGTCCCGGCAAGCGCCGTGCTGGGCGAGGTCGGCAAAGGCTTCTACCACATCGCCTGGGAGCTTCAGGGCGAGCGGCTGGTCGCCGCCGCCGGCTCCCACGCGGGATGCGAGCGGATGATCGAGAAGACGCTCGACTACGCGAAGGAACGCGAAGCTTTCGGCCGTCCGATCGGCAAGTTCCAGGCGATCCGCCACAAGTTCGCCGAGATGGCGACGAAGACCGAGGCGGCGAAGCAGTTCACCTACGCGACCGCCTGGCGCTTCGCCAACGGCGAGTACCCGGTGCGCGAGATCACGATGGCGAAGCTCTTCGCCTCGCGCGTCGGCTGCGAGGTCGCCGACGAGTGCATCCAGATCCTCGGCGGTTACGGCTACATGAAGGAGTACGAGATCGAGCGCGCCTACCGCGACGTCCGCCTCAACCGCATCGGTGCCGGCACCGACGAGGTGATGCTCGACGTGATCGGCCGCAGCTACGGGCTGTAGCCGCGGCCGATCGGTCGCGGCGACTCAGTCGTCGTGGCCGTGGGTGCTCTTCACGGTCACTTCGTAGGTGCGGTTGTCGCCGTGCTGCTGGGTGTAGAACCAGCGCCACTTGTCGCTGCCGAGATCGGGCGTCTTTGCGCCGAGGATCCCGCCGGTGTCGGTATCTCCGTCGGAGACGACCGCGCCGGTGATCTCGTTGTCGCCCTCGTTCGAGCCAAAGCCACCGTTGGCGGCGTCGAGCGTCGCCGAGGCGTCGCGGCCCTCGGCCAGCCAGCGGACCGGCTGGTTGGCGGGATTCGAGTAGTCCTTCGTGACGTCCCAGACGTAGCCCGAGTCGAGCGCGTTGCGCTGAGCGTGCAGGGTGTCCCCCGCGTCCTCGACGAAGGCGATCTGGTCCTTGGAGATGAACGTCGCGTTGTCGATGCCCGCGTGCGCTTCGTCGCAGCGATAGAACATCGACAGCTTGCCGGTGCTCGCGCTCGGGTTGCTCTGGGTGAGATTCCAGATCGAGCACCAACCCCCGGCGTTCGCATTCTCGGGGCTGGTCGCGTTGGTGTCCCCGGTCTCGTCGAAGAAGAACGACTTGAACTGGGTGCCGGGCTGGAAGCGGCCGTTCTCGGGACGCTTGAACGGCGTCGCGTTGGCGGCCTTGGCGAGGTCGGTGGCGACAAAGGGAGCGTTGCCGTCGACCGCCGTGTCGTGGATCGTCACCCAGCGGGTGTTGAACGATTTGCCGTAGGTGTGCAGGGCGAGCTGGTCGGGGCTGTTGAGCGCTTCCTGGCTCGCGAACGTGATCGGTTCGTTCGAGGCGTTCAGCACCTGCAGCGCCTGCAGCTTGCCGTGCTGGAGATCGCCCGGGTGAGCGGGCACATAGCGGTAGACGAAGCTGTTGGGGCGCTTCGCCGTCGTGCCGGGCTTGCTCGAGCCGCCGATGTCCTCGACGATCCAGAGGTTGCCGTCGGAGTCGTTCATGATGCCCTCGTACCCGCCGCGGCCGAGCGCGCCGGATACGTCAACCACCGCCGACGGGAAGCTCGGCGTCGCCGCGTAGGTAGGCGCGCCGGGGTTCTCGGTCGTGAACAGCAACCGCTTCGCCCACGGGTCCCAGGTGGAGCCGTCGATCGTCGCGAGCGATTTGCCGCCAACGTCGGTCGTCGCCATAAGGGTCACGCGGTGATCGGCGTCCGCGTCGAGGTTGATGCGGGTGATGTAGCCGGCGCCGCCGGCGCCGCCCTCATGTCCTTGGAAGAGGAAATGAGTGCCGTAGTCGTATCCCGGGTCCGCCCCGTCGAGCCCATGCTTGAAGACGAGGTAGGTGTTCTCGTCCGGCTCAGTCTTGTGGGCCTCTTTGGTCGGGCTGGCGGGGGTCGGCACCATCAGCGGCTCTCCCGCCGGGCCGAGGACGTCGTTGTCGTAGCCGTAGTAGGAGGTGAGGGGCGACGGGTTCTCCAGCCGGGTCGCCCCCTGCGCCACGACAGTTTGGGACAGCTCGGGCGAGAGCTTGCTCGCGGGCGCGTAACCGTCTGAACGGGTATTGGCCGTCGGCACGCTGGTCAGGTTCGGCCAGCTAGGCGGCGAAGCCACGCCGACCGCGGGCGCTGCAGCCCCGATGCCGAGTGCTCCAGCGACCAGCAGCGAAAGCATCTGCTTACGTCTTTTCACCTGCGTCTCCTTTCAGATTTCCACGCCCGCCGCGGCGGCGAGCGCGCTATGGGCGACGCTAGGTCGAGGCCGAAGCGCGGCGGTTAACGAGGTGAGTAGGAGTCGTTAATTTTCAGTAGACGGCCCGTTTCGATCCGGTGACCGCTAGCTTCTGGGGCGATGACCGTGGTCAAAGACAGTGGAGCGCGGGCGACGCTGCCACCCTTCGGCGAGGAGCACGAGGAGCTGCGCGAAACGGTCAGCCGTTTCGTCGAGAAGGAGATCGCGCCGAACGTCGACGACTGGGAGGCGGCGCGCGAATTCCCCCGCGACCTCTACAACCGCTGCGCCGAGGTCGGCTTCCTCGGGCTGAAGTTCCCCGAGGAGTACGGCGGACAGGGCGGCACCCACCTGCACGACGCGGTCTGGGTCGAGGAGCTGGCCCGCTCCGGCGGCTCTGGCGGAGTCGCCGCCGGGCTCAACGCCCATGCCTCGATCGCGATGCCGCCGATCTTCAACTTCGGCAGCGAGGAGCAGAAACAGCGATGGCTGGTCCCCGGGATCGCCGGCGAGAAGATCGGCGCGCTGGGGATCACCGAGCCGGGCGCCGGCTCCGACGTCGCCGGCATCTCGACCTTCGCCGAGCGGGTCGAGGGCGGCTACGTCGTCAACGGCTCGAAGACCTTCATCACCAACGGCGTCCGCGCCGACTTCCTCGTCTGCGCCTGCAAGACGACCAAGGAGGGCGGCCACGGTGGGGTCTCCTTCCTCGTGCTCGAGCGCGAGATGCCGGGCTACGAGGTGGCGCAGAAGCTGGAGAAGATGGGCTGGCACTCCTCCGACACGGGCGAGCTCGCCTTCACCGACGTCGAGGTGCCGGAGGAGAACCTGCTCGGCGAAGAAAACGAGGGCTTCAAACTGATCATGTTCAACTTCGCCTGGGAGCGGCTGCTGATGGCGATCGGCGCCGTCGGCGCAATGCAGCGCCTGATCGAGACCACGGTCGCCTACGCCCTCGACCGCGAAGCCTTCGGCCGCCCGATCGGCAAGTTCCAGGCAATCCGCCACCAGGTCGCCGAGATGGCGACCAAGGCCGAGGCCTCCAAAGCCCTCACCTACAACGCCCTGCGCCTCTTCCACGAGGGCCACGACTGCATCAAAGACGTGACCATGGCCAAGCTGGTAACCCAGCGCGCCGTCCTCGAGATAGCCGACCAATCCCTCCAGATCCACGGCGGCTACGGCTACATGCGCGAGTACGGCATAGAGCGAGCAGTCCGCGACGCTCGCCTAGGTCCCATAGGCGGCGGCACCGACGAGGTGATGAAGGAGATCCTGGGGAAGTTGATGGGGTTGTAGCCCACCCCACCTCCTATGGGGGTTGCTAGCGTGGCCTGGCAATGACAGACAATGGTCCGTCCTTACCCCGGTACCGAGAGTTGTTGTGGCCCGTCCTCCGCGCGGTCCGCGATCTAGGTCATTCCGCAAGGCTCGATGAGATCGATGAGCGGGTCATCGAGCTGGAGGACTTCTCGGAAGAGCAACTCGTTGTACTACATAACGAAGGTCCAGGGAGTGAGCTGGAGTATCGCCTGGCGTGGGCACGAACGTACTTAAGGAACATCGGGCCCTGACGAGTGCCTCACGCGGAGTCTGGAAACGACCGACCTTGGGCGCGAATTATCCAAGGATGAGATTGAGCCACTTTGGCGAGTACCGAGCGACCTGGCGGAGCCGAACGAGGCGGGCGGCGCTATTCCCCGCAGGAGCGCCAGGGCTCGGCGAAGAGGTCGTATGACTTGCCTATTGCGCTGAAGTCGATCTGGTTCGCCTCGGGGCAGAACTGTTCCGGCTTCAGTTCGTACTCGGTCTCGAAGACCGCCTTGTCGTGCTCGACGAAGGTGCGGTAGGGGCCGCACTCTTCGTATTGGAAGCACTGCTCGACGATGGCGAAGTTGAAGTCGTCGACCAGTTCGTTCGCTTGCCCACCGTCGTTCTTGAGCGCTACCGCCATCCCGCGGGCGTGGACCTGGTGGGCCACCCAGCGGTTGAAGCGGAGCTGGTCTTGGCGGGTGATCGGGAAGCCGGTGCGGTTTTCCCAGCCGGCGATGTTGTCCGGCTCGACCGCGTCGAATCCCTTGCGGGCGCAGAGGTCGAAGCGGTGCTTCAGCGGCTTCGCGAAGAGGCGAAAACGACGGATGTCGAGCCAGCGCTCGTCGGGGAAGCCTTCATATCGACGACCGATGACCGATTTCGGGAACTGTCCGGCATCCGGCCGGTCGGTCTCCCAGCTGCCGACATCGAGATAGCAAACAACTTTGCGCCCCAGCCGATGCAGTTGCTCGACGGTCCCCTTGGGCACTTCGAAGCCATCGATGTCATAGACCGCCGCCGGAACGCTGGTGTCGATCTTTCCCTGCAGCTGCCACTGCCAGGCGGCCGTCGTCGGGGTCGGTTCCCAGTGTGCCGGCACAGGGGCACCAGTTGGGTCCGCGCCGCTCCTGGCAGGGAGAGCAAAGGCGGCTGCGGCCATCGCGACCGCGAGCATCGTCGTTGCAAGCCGTGATCGCAGCACGAGCCAAAGATAGGCTCAGGCGGCGTCCAGCACATCCATGCGGACGATCAGGCCGTCCTGCAACCAGTAGCGATGGAGGACGTGAGTGTCGGCTTGGACCTCATCCGTCTTTGCGTCGCGGACAACTTGATGCACGGTCACCGTGATGCTGCCGTCGGGCTCGTGCTCAAAGCGCTCCGGCTCGACCGTGCTCGAGATCTCCTCGAACTGGCGGGTCCAGTACTCGGCGACGGCCTCGTGGCCGACCACGCGGCCTCCCTCCCAGGCGTTCGGCCAGTCGACCTCGGGATGCATGAGCTCGGTCGCCGCGGCGATATCGCATGCGTTGAACGCCCGGTAGGCGGCACGCAGGGTGTCCTCGACACTCGCCATCACGCCCCCCACCTTCCCTCGATCCAGGCGACGATTTGCGGCCAGAACCGGATCACGAGGACGATCGCGACGACGGCGCCGATTGCGATCCATCCGCCTCTGGAAACTTCGCGAAAGAGGAGGTGGCGACCGAGCGCGAGCAGCATCGCACCTGATCGTAGGGCCGAGGCTCCATTAAGCAGACTGGAGATCGGATGAGCATCAGGCAACTATGGAAGTCTCCGCCCGTCTGATCGACGGGTCTTTTTTGGAAACCTGCTTGACGGCGATTGCTGGTTCCCGCCCCCAAACCCTTTGAGCGCCGGACGGCCTGTTCATGCCCTACATCGTGCCATGTGCCGAAATCGGGCCCAGCCAACCACCAGCAAGGACTACCGCCACCACCGCCCCGCGCTAGTTTCCGCGAGACTGATTCGCGGCAAAGGAGGTCTCGATGCTGTCCTGGCTTGGCAAGAAGTTGATCGCCTACAACATGCGTAAGGCGAGCGAAGGCGAGATCGGGCCGCTCCTGCGGATGGACGCCAAGGACATCCGCTTCCGCTTCCCGGGCGACAACTCTTGGGGCGGCACGATCGACGGCAAGGCCGAGCTGGAGGCTTGGCTACGGCGGTTCGCCGAGGTTGGCATCCGAATCTGGCCGGACGAGGTCGTGCTCAAGGGCTTTCCCTGGAAGCAGACGATCTGCGTCCGTGGCCGCAACTACCTCGACTCGCCCGAGGGCGAGCGGGTCTACGAGAACCGCTATGTGATCTGGGGGCAGATCCGCTGGGGCCTGCTGCGCGACTACGAGGTCTACGAGGACACCGAAAGCTCGCGCGCGCTCGATCGCTACCTCGCCTCCCGCGGCGACCCCTTGAGCCAACGGGCGATCGGCAGCGAGTCCTGAACTTCCAGGCCCGCCTCCTGGTCGCGTCGGCGCTCTTGGGGTGCACGGTCGCCCTGCCCTTGGGCCCGCTCGCCGCCGCCGGCTCGCCACAGCAACTGCAGCCCAAGATCACCCGCTGGCTGATCCCCTTTCCGCCCAAGCGCAAGCGCCAGATGGCCGCCTACTCGCAGCGCCACTACGGCGAACACACCTGGCGGCTGCGGCACCCGCACGTGATCGTCGAGCACTTCGCCGAAGCCGGCACTGCCGCGGCCGTCTACAACACCTTCGCCCCCGACGTCGCCGATCCGGAGCTGCACGAGCTGCCCAACGTCTGCGCCCACTTCGTCGTCTCCTCGTCCGGGCGGATCTTCCAGCTCGTCAACCTGCGAACCCGCTGTCGCCACACCGTCGGGCTCAATTGGACCGCGATCGGGATCGAGCACACCGGCTTCAGCGATGCCGACGTGCTCGGAGACCCCGCCCAGCTGCGCGCCTCGCTGCAGCTGACGCACTACCTCCAGTGCCGCTTCCAGATCCGCCTGCGCAACGTGATCGGGCATGCAGAGAGCCTCAGCTCGCCATACCACCGCGAGGACGTGCCAAGCCTGCGCCGGCAGACCCATGGCGACTGGAGTCACAGCTCGATGCAGGTCTACCGGCGCAAGCTGAGCAGAATGGGTAGCTGCTGATGCCCCACCGAGATGCCCACCTCAACCTGATCGACAGCTCGCGGCAGCTATTCGAGCTCGACCCCGGAGCGGAGATCGAGGTGGGCTCCGGGTGGGTCTTCGGCGCCGGCCGCTCGCCGCATCCGGTGATATCGAACGCCGCCTTCCGCGTCGACGACGAGCTCGATCCGGGTGAGCTGCTCGAGCGGGCGCAGGCCTTCTTCGCCCCCCGTGAGCGCGGTTTCGCCGTCTGGGCGCGAGACGGTGTCGCGGAGGACCGCGACCTGATCGACGCCGTCAAGGCGGCCGGGCTGAAGGAGGTCTACGCGATGCCCGAGATGGTGCTCGACCGCAGGCCGCGGGAGCACCCTCTTCCCGCCGGCGTCGAGCTGCGCAGGGTCGTCTCGGCGAGCGACGCCGCCGACTACTGGCAGGTCGCAACGGGCGCCTACGCCAGCATCGGCTTCCCGCCGGAGATCTTCGCCTTCTATGAGAACCACGACGGCCTCGCGGCCGACAACGCGGCGACCTTCATCGCCGATCTCGACGGCCGGCCCGCCGGCATCGCGATGACGATCGTCAGCCATGGCGTCGCCGGCATCTACTGGGTCGGGACCAGCGACGACGCGCGGGGCCGCGGGCTGGGCTGGACGGTGACCGCAACCGCCGTCAACGCCGGCTTCGACATGGGCGCCGAGATCGCCTCCCTGCAAGCATCGCCGATGGGTGAGAGCCTCTACCTGCGGATGGGATTCGAGACGATCTTCAGCTACCGACTGCTCCTGTCCACGCCGGCCGAGGCGGGCCGATGAAGCAGCGGCTCAACGTGATCACCCTCGGCGTCGCCGATCTCGAGCGGGCGCGGCGCTTCTACGAAGCGCTCGGCTGGACGACCGGCGCCGATCCCGGTGACGACGTCGTTTTCTTCCAGGCGGGCGAGATGGTCGTCGCGCTCTGGGACCGGGCCCGCCTGGCGGAGGACAGCGCGGTCGAGGACGCTCCCGGTTGGGGTGGCGTAACGCTTGCCGTCAACTTCGGCTCCCGCGCGGAGGTCGACGCGGTGACCGAGGAGGCGCGCGCCGCCGGCGCCCAAATCGGCCGCGAGCCGGCCGAGACCTTCTGGGGTGGCTACAGCGCGGTCTTCATCGACCCCGACGGACACCCCTGGGAGGTCGCCCACAACCCGCACTGGACCGTGACCGCGGATGGCGGCGTCAACCTCGCATGACTCCGGCCGGCTGATCGCGCCCCTTACGATTGCGGCGTGATCTACCTGCTGCGACACGGCGATGCCGAGCCGGGCGAAGGCGACGACACAGCGCGCCGCCTGACCGAGAAGGGAGAGCTGCAGTCGGAGCTCGCGGGTCGCGCCCTGGCGGCGCTCGGCATCGAGATCGAGGCCTGCTTGACCAGCCCCAAGGTGCGAGCGGCGGACACGGCGCGACTCGCCTGCCGGGCGCTGGGGGTGGAGCCCGAGATCGCCGGCGAGCTGAGCGGGAGCGGCTTCGACTCCACCGGCCTCGTCACCGGTCGCGGCGAGACGATGCTGGTCGGCCACGAGCCGTCCTTCTCCGACGAGATCGCGCGCCTCACCGGCGCCAAGGCCAAGTTGCGCAAGGGCGGCCTGGCGATCGTCGACGGCAACACGCTGCTGGCGCTGATGCGGCCGGCCGATCTGGCCGCCATAGCGACTGCGACCGGTCGATCCAGCGCAGACCGGTAGTGCCCCGGCCGCTCATGGGAGGTGAAGCAGCCGGGGCACGCTTGTTCTGCAATCGCTTTCGCGACGCGGCGTATTGTCTATCAGACACTTACGCTCAAGGCCAGTGACTAACCGCATCAATCGCGATGAATGTCACTAATACACAACATTATGTCACTGAAATGCGCCACAAACGGCGCAGTCGAGCCATTTGGCAGGGCATCGCGGGCTGACTGGCCAGTCAACCAGGATTGCGCCATTGCCTGTAGCCTCTCCGGCCGACTTCACGACCTATAAGGAGAGCGCAGATCGATGGGACTTCTTGATGGAAAAGCGGCGATAGTCACCGGCTCCGCCCGGGGGATCGGCCGCGCCACCGCGGAGCTGTTCGCAAGCGAGGGCGCCAAGGTTCTGATCAACGACCTCGACGCCGACGTAGCCGAGCAGGCCGCCGGCGAGATCGACGGCGAGACCGCCGTCCACGCCGGCGACCTGACCCAGCCCGACGCCGCCGACAAGCTGGTTGCCGCCGGAGTCGACGCGTTCGGCGCGATCGACATCGTCGTCAACAACGCCGGCTACACCTGGGACGGCGTCGCCCACCGGATGACCGACGACCAGTTCCAGGCGATGCTCGACATCCACACGATCGTCCCCTTCAGGGTCGCCCGGGCGCTGGCGCCGCACTGGCGCGAGGCGGCCAAGGCTGAGCGGGGCGAAGGCAAAGAGGTCTTCCGCAAGCTGATCAACATCTCCTCGACCTCGGGGACGATGGGCAACGCCGGCCAGATCAACTACTCGGCCGCCAAGATGGCCGTCGTCGGCATGACCAAAACCCTGGCCAAGGAGTGGGGCCAGTTCAAGATCAACGTCAACGCCGTCGCCTTCGGCTTCGTCGAAACGCGGCTGACCGCCGCCAAAGAGGCCGGCGAGGAAATGACCGCCCCCGGCGGCGAGAAGATCGAGCTCGGCATCCCCGAGCAGATGCGGGCGATGGCCTCGGCGATCATCCCGCTCGGCCGCCCCGCGACCCCCGCCGAGGCCTCCGGCCCGGTCCTCTTCCTCGCCTCGCCCCTGGCCAACTACATGCAGGGCCAGGTGTTGAACGTGACCGGTGGGATGCTCGGAGGGATGTACACCTGAGCGAGGCCACTCCCCCAGAGGGCAGGTCGCGGGTCCTCTACCTCGATATCGGCGATCGAGTCTGGCCTCTAACGCGCCGCTTCATGGGCGCCCACACGTTCCTCTACCGGAGGACGGGTGGGCGCCTCGGCCACACGATCCCGGGAGTCGGCGGCAAGATGCTGCTGCTCGACCACGTCGGCGCCAAGAGCGGCGCCAAACGCACCTCGCCGCTGCTCTACATAAGGGACGGCGACGACGTGATCGTCGTCGCCTCCAAAGGCGGCTACCCCAAGCACCCCGCCTGGTACCACAACCTGATGGCCAACCCCGACACGACCGTCCAGGTCGGCCGCGAGCGGCGCCCGGTCCACGCCCGGGTCGCCGACGCCGAGGAGCGCGAGCGCCTCTGGCCCACGGTCGTCAAGAGCTACCACGGCTACGCCGACTACCAGGCGCGCAGCAAAGGTCGCGAAATCCCGCTGGTCATCCTCGAGCCCCGGGCGCACTGACGGCCGGGGGCGTCGTCAGGCAAGGACGCAGGGAGCGTGGCGTGCTCTGCACGCGAGCGACCGAGGACGCCGCATGACGACGCCCCCGGCCGTCAGCGGCGCTCCTCGGCGACCGGTTTGCCGTCCTCGGCAATCGCCTCCGGCGGCCACGGCCCGGCCCAGTTGTCGCGGGCGCCGTCGATCGTGATCGTCGTGCCGGAGAAGAAATCCCCCGCGGGCGAGGCCAGGTAAGCGACCAGCCAGGCCATCTCCTCGGCTCGGCCGGCGCGGCCGATCGGGATCGAGCGCTCGAGGTTGTCGACGACCACCTGCGGATACTTGGTCAGCAGCGTCTCGGTGGCGAACTGGCCGGCGGCGAGAGCGCAGGTCTTGATCCCGAAGCGCGCCCACTCGACGGCGAGCGTCCGCATCATGTTCTCGACCGCGGCCCGCGCCGCGCCGGAGTGCACCATCCCCGGCATGCCGTTGTGTGGCGAGAGGGTGACGCTCAGCACCTTGCCACCGCCCTGCGGGATGAAGGCCTTGGTCGCGGCGGCGTGGGTCATCAGCCAGGTGCCCTCGACGTTCAGCTCGATCACCGTGCGGAAGCCTTTCGGGCTGATCGACTCTGCCGGGGCGAGGAACTGGCCGCCGGCGTTGTTGACGAGGACGTCGAGGCGACCGTGGCGCTCCAGCAGCCCGTCGAAGAGCCGCGCGACCGCCTCCTCGTCGCGAATGTCCAGCCGCTCGTACTCGAACGACCCGGTCAGGTCGCCGGCCAGCCCGGCCGTCTCCGCGAGCGGCTCCTCGCGGCGCCCGCAGCCGATCACCGCTGCACCCAGGCGAGCCAGCTCCAGCGCCGTCTCCCGCCCCAGGCCGCTGCCCGCGCCGGAGACCAAGCAGACCTGCCCGTCGAGCAAGCCGTCCCTGAAGATGCGCGAATGAGCGCTCTCAGCCATCGTCGAGCAAGCCTATAGGCGACCTGAAGCCAGGTAATGTCATCTGGCGATGAAGGTGCACGTGGAGGCGAAACCGCTGCACGAGCCGCTCGCCGGAGGGACCCCCGGCGCCACGGTGAGCGTCGAACCGCTCGTCGCCGGACATGTCACCTGGCCGGGCACGATGATGGAACGGCCCGGCGGCCCATTCGAGACGCTGAAGCTGTTGCGCGCCCTGCTCAGCGGCAAGCCCGCGGCGACGGTGCCCGTGCCCGCCTTCCTCATCCGCCACCCGAGCGCCGGTGCGATCCTCGTCGACACCGGCCTGCACGCGTCGGTCGCCACCGGCGGCAAGGAGAACTTCGGCAGCCTCGCCGCGCGCTTCGGCAACCCGTCCTTGCAGTCCGGCAGCGACGTCCCCGCCCAGCTGCGCTCGCGCGGCCTCGACGCCGTCGAGATCCCCATCGTCGTGATGACCCACATGCACATCGACCACACCTCGGCGATCTCCGAGTTCCCCAACTCGACCTTCGTCCTCAGCGAAGTCGAGTGGGAGGCTGCGACCGTGGGGCCGAAACCGCTGCTCAACGGCTATCGCCGCGTCCACTTCGACTACGCCTTCGACTACCGCACGGTCGACTTCGACCGCGGCGGGATCGACTCCTACTCGAGCTTCGCCCGCTGCTTCGACCTCTTCGGCGACGGTTCGATCCGCCTCGCCTACACCCCCGGCCACAGCGCCGGCCACATGTCGGTGATCGCCCACCTGAAGGAGCGCGACTTCGTCATCGGCGGCGACGCGACCTACATGGAGGCCCAGCTCGACGGCGACGCGCCGCTCGCGCCACGCCCTTTCGACGAGCACAACTACCGACGTTCGCTGCAGGAGCTGAAGTTGTTCCGGCGTGAATTCCCGCAGGCGATCGTCACGCCGGGGCACGATCCGAGCTTCTACGAGAAGCTCGGCGAGCGCTACGAGTAACGAGCCCCTCGTGCATCTTCCGCACATGGCCGAAGATCTCATGCGCGACCTCGTCCTGGCGCTCGCGGCTCGATGACTCCTCCGGTGGGAAGGTGAGCGACTCGCCGTACTCGACGGTGACCTTGGGGAAGCGCAGTCGCTTCCAGCGCCGCACCTTCTGCGAGCCATGGATCGCGACGGGCACGACCGGGGCGCCCGATTCGAGCGCGAGACGGCCTACACCCGGTTTCGGCTCGCCCAGCTCGCCGCTACGGGAACGGCCGCCCTCGGCGTAGATCAAGAGCATCTCGCTCTGGCCGAGCACGTCGAACGCGGTTTCGAAGGCCTTCTCGTCGTGGTGCCCGCGGCGAATCGGGATCACCCCGCCGACCTTGTAGATGTAGGTGAGCACCGGCGGGCCGAACATCTGCGATTTCGCCATGAAGCGGATCTTCCGCCTCAGGTAGAGACCGACGAAGAAGTGGTCCATCTGGCTGAAATGGTTGGGGGCGAGGATCAGCGGGCCGTCCTTCGGCACGTTCTTCACCCCGATGGCCCGCACGCGGTAGATCAGCAGGGTCGGCAGCGAAACGACGATGCGGACGAAGGTGTAGGTCCAGCCCGCGCCCTTGCGCGCGGAGGCGTGGAACTGATCGAAGTAGGACGCCGGACGGTCGTCCTTGTAGACCTGTGGCTTCATGTCGGGCATGGGCAAGCGACGGCCCGCAGCCGTCGCTCTGCGTACCCCCTGTCCCGGCGACGGTTACGTCGAGTGCCCGGGAGACGCCCAGTCGCGCGAGCGCGCGAGCGCGCGGTGCCAGTCGGCGAGCAGCGCCTCGCGCTCGGCGGCCTCCATCCGCGGCTCGTAGCGGGCCGCCTCGCGCCACATCTCGGCGACCTGCGCGGCGCTCCAACGCCCGGTCGCGATACCGGCCAGGTAGGCGGCGCCGAGGGCCGTCGTTTCGGCGATCTCCGGTACCACGACCGGGGCGCCCAGCACGTCGGCCTGGAACTGCATCAGCCAGCGGTTCGCGACCGCTCCGCCGTCGGCTTTCAGCTCGGTCAAAGCCTCGCCGCCAGCCGCCTCCTCCGCCCTCACCGCGTCGACCGTCTGGTAGGCGATCGCCTCCAGCGCCGCCCTCGCCAGGTGGGCGCGACCGCTGCCGCGGGTGAGGCCGACGACGGTGCCGCGCGCATAAGGGTCCCAGTGGGGTGAGCCGAGCCCGGTCAGCGCCGGCACGAAGTAGACGCCGTCGTTGCCGTCGAGCGAAGCGGCCAGAGCCTCGCTCTCCCCCGCCTCGTCGATGATCCCCAGGCCGTCCCGCAGCCACTGCACTGCGGCGCCGGTGACGAAGATCGAGGCCTCCAGCGCGTAGGCCGCCACGCCGTCGGTGGCGCAGGCGATCGTCGTCAGCAGCCCATCGCCCGGTGCCGGCGCCTCGCCGCCGGTATTGAGCAGGACGAAGCTGCCGGTCCCGTAGGTGTTCTTGGCGCTGCCGGCGCGGTGGCAGGCCTGGCCGAACAGCGCCGCCTGCTGGTCGCCGGCGATCCCGGCGACCGGCACCTCGCCGCCGAACTCCGAAGTCGTGCCGTAGGCGTGCGCCGAGGGCAGCGGCTCCGGCAGTCGCGCCGGGTCGACGCCGAAGAGCGCACAGAGCTCGTCGTCCCAGGCGAGGCGGCGGATGTCGAACAGCATCGTCCGCGAGGCGTTCGTGTAGTCGGTCGCGTGGCGGCCGGTGAGCTTGAAGAGCAGCCAGGAGTCGACCGTGCCGAAGACCGCCCGCTCGACGCCCTCGACGTTGCCCAGCAGCCACTCGATCTTGGTCGCGGAGAAGTAGGGGTCGAGGACGAGGCCGGTGCGCTCCCGCACAAGCACCTCATGGCCGGCCTCGCGCAGCTCTTCGCAGCGCTCCGCGGTGCGCCGGTCCTGCCAGACCAGCGCCCGGTGGAGTGGCTCGCCGCTTGCCGGGTCCCAGGCGACGACGGTCTCGCGCTGGTTGGCGATCCCGATTCCGTCCAGCTCGGCGCCCTGGATCCCGGCGTCGGCGATCGCCTGGATCGCAACGCGCCGCGTCACCTCCCAGATTTCCCCCGCGTCGTGCTCGACCCAGCCCGGCCGCGGGAAATGCTGCTCGAACTCCGCGTATGCCCGGCCCGAGACCTGCCCCTCCGCGTCGAAGACGAGACAGGTCGTGCCGGTGGTCCCCTGGTCGATCGCGAGGATCACTGCGCGCCCGTCCCACGGCGGGAGAGATAGACACGGGCGAAGTCGACGAGCTGGCGAGCTCGATGGGCAAAGCCCGCGAGGGAGCGACCGGTGGCGCGGTGGGATAGATCGAGCTCGTACTCGCGTAGGCCGTATCCGCCCTGTACCGCGTCGATCGTCATCCCGACCTCCATCCCGTAGCCGTGAGCGAAGGGCAGCACCGAGCGCAACACCTCGGCGCGCATCGCCCGCTGGCCGGAGATCGGCGCCTCGGTCTCGAGCCCGCAACGACGGCGGATCGCCCAGCGGGCGAAGCCGAGTGCGAAACCGAAGCCACCGCCCACCCGGCGACCGAAGGCGGCGACGGCGAGATCGCACTCGCCGCCCTCGACCGCCCCCACCAGGGCCACGAGAGCGGCGGCGGAGGCGCCGAGATCGCCGTCGCAGAGAAGCACCAGCCCGGGAGGGGGATCGGCGCTGAGCGCCGCCGCCGCGCCGGCCCCGACGTTGGCGCCCTTGCCGTGTGGCTTTCCACGGCTGACCACCTGCGCCCCGGCTGCCATTGCCGCCTCGGCGGTGCCGTCGGTGGAGGCGTCGTCCGCGACCCACAGAGCCGCCTCCGGCATGGCGCCGCGCAGCGCCCCAAGCGTCTCCCCGATCCGGTCGGCCTCGTCGCGGGCGGCGACGATGACGGCGATTGCAGGTTCTGGGTCGGACACGACGGATATTGTCCCGGCCCATGGCGGACATCGAGGCGCACATAACCGGCAACGTGTGGAAAATCGAGGTGGCGGTCGGCGACACCGTCGAAGACGGCGACACGGTCGTCATCCTGGAGTCGATGAAGATGGAGATCCCGGTGGAGACCGAGGACGACGGGACCGTGAGGGAGATTCGCTGCGAGGAGGGCCAGTCGGTCAGCGAAGGCGATGTCCTCGTAGTGCTGGAGTGAAGTGAGCGAGCAGCTCGCCGGCGGCAAGCTTCTTCTCGACCATCCGGCCGAGGCGGTCGCCCGCATCCGCATCTCCAACCCCGAGCGCCGCAACGCGCTCGACCACGAGATCCTCGACTCCTTGGCCGAGACGCTGCCACGGCTCGACCGCGGGATCGAGACTCGCTGCGTTGTGATCACCGGCGCCCCGCCGGCCTTCTCGGCCGGCTACGACCTCACGGCGATTCCCGGTGCGACCTTCGAGCGCGACGCCGAGGCGCTGGTCGCCCACCCCTTCCACGACGCGATGGAAGCGCTGGCCGCTCACCCTTGGCCGACCGTCGCGGCGATCAACGGCCACTGCCTCGGCGGCGGCCTCGAGCTGGCGATGACCTGCGACCTGCGCATCTGCGCCGCCGGGGCCAAGCTCGGCATGCCGCCGGCCAAGCTCGGCCTCGTCTACAGCCACACCGGCCTTCGCAAGTTCCTCGACACGCTCGGGCTGGCACGGACCAAGGAGCTCTTCCTGACCGGGCGCAACTTCGCGGCCGAGCGGGCCGAGCGAATCGGCCTGGTGCATGAGGTGGTCGAGGACGACGGCTTCGAGGCGGCGGCTCTCGAGTTGGCCGCGGGAATCGCCGCCAACGCGCCACTCTCCACTCGCGGCAACAAACGGGCGATCGAAGTGCTCAACTCGAATCCGCTGCTCAGCGAGCAGCAGGAGGCCGGCCTGATCGCGCTGCGCGAATCGTGCTTCGCCTCCGAGGACCTGCGCGAGGGCGTCGAAGCCTTCGCCGAGAAGCGCAAGCCGCACTGGAAAGGGCAATGAGCAAGAGGGGCGCCAAAGCGCGGGCTGAGCTCGCCGCCGCCGACCCGGCGATGGCGGCGCTGATCGAGCGCGTCGGCGAGATCGACCTGAAGACGCGGCTGCGGCGGCGCAGCGAGGAGAAACCTCCCGATGCATACGGAGCGCTGCTGCGCGCGATCGTGGGCCAGCAGCTCTCGACCAAAGCGGCGCGGACCATCTACCTGCGGGTCTGCGACCTCTTCGGCGGCTCGACGCCCTCGCCCGAGCAGCTTCTCGAGGCAAGCGAGGAGGACCTGCGCGGCTGCGGCCTCTCCGGTCGCAAGGTCGAGTACGTCCGCGACCTCGCCGTCCACGTGCTCGACGGCGAGCTCGAGCTGGACCGGCTCGGCGATCTCTCCGACGAGGAGGCGATCGAGGAGATCGTCGCGGTACGCGGCCTCGGCCAGTGGACCGCGGAGATGTTCCTGCTCTTCCACCTGGAGCGGCCCGACGTCCTCTCCGGCGGCGACCTCGGCATCCGCAAAGCGATCCAGATCGAGTACGGCCTGAAGGAGATGCCAACCCCGCAGCGGGTGCTGGAGATCGGCGAGCCCTGGCGCCCTCACCGCAGCCTCGCGTCGCTCTACCTGTGGGAGTCGCTCGCAAACGTTCCTGCCGAGTGAGGGTCGCAGCCAGATTGGCCGAAAAGAGAGGAATGCGTCTTCGCTTCTGGCTCGGCTACGCGGTCGTCGCCGCGATCGCGGTCGGCTCGCTTGCCATCGCGGCGCTCGTCCACGACCGCGAAACGGACAACTTCGAGCAGTTGCAGCGATCCGAGGCGGCCCGCTCGGCGCGGCAGGTCGAAGCGGTCGCCCGCCTCTCGGTCGGGCAGCTCGCCAGCGCCGCCGCTTTCTACCAGGCGGTCAGCCGACTCACTCACCACAAGTTCGACGTCATGGCCGACTCGCTGCTCGCCAACGGCGCCCTCTCGGGCACCGGGCTGCTGCTCTCTGTCCCCGGCCCCAATCGAGCGCGGTTCGAACGCCGGCACGGCTACCCGATCGTCGAACGCGCCGGGCTCGGGTTCCGTCGCGACCGCGTGCGCGCCCACTACTACCCGCTTCTCTTCGGAGCCTCCGACAGCGAGCTGAAGCCGCCGCTCGGATACGACCTCGGCTCCGACTCCGTGCGCGCTCCCTTCATCCGCCGCGCTCGCGACAGCGGCAAGCCGACCGCGACCCGGGTCATCCACCTGCCGATCGGCGGAACCGGCATCAACGTCTTCCGACCCGTCTACCGCGACGGCGCGCCGACCGCGACGGTGGCGGAACGGCGGGCCGCCCTGACCGGCTTCGCGATCGGTTCGTTCCACGTGCCGAACCTGACCGCCGCGGCGGCCTCGGCGCTTTCCGACGGCGTCCGGGTGCAGCTGATCGAGGACGGGCACACGATCGCGGGCCCACATCTGGCCCGCGACGAGTCGGCCACCGCCCCGCTCCACATCGCCGACCGCACCTGGCTTCTTGTGGTGCGCGATCCGAGCGACCCCGGGATCGGCCTGCCCGCGCTGATCGCCGTCTTCGGCCTCGCCCTGGCGGCGCTGCTGGCGGCTTTGGTCCTGGTCTGGAGCCGCACCGAGCGGATGCAGGACCTCGAGCAGCAGGCGAGCCACGATCCGCTGACCGGCCTGAAGAACCGCCGCCGCTTCGGCGAAGACCTGCGCACCGAGCTGGCCCGCAGTCGTCGCGAGCAGACGACCGGCGCGGTGCTGATGCTCGACCTCGACAACTTCAAGCAGGTCAACGACACGCTCGGCCACCCGGTCGGCGACCGGGTGATCGCCGACATCGCCGACGTGCTGAGCGCGCGCATGCGAGCCACCGACGTGGTGGCACGGTTGGGTGGGGACGAGTTCGCCATCGTGCTGCCGCGCTGCGACCTCGACGAGGCCGAGGAGATCGCCGACGCAGTCGCCGACGCGATCCGCCTGCACGTCCTGCCGGGCGAGGCCGCGCCACCGGTCACCGCCAGCATCGGGATCGCGACCTTCGGGCCGAGCTCTGACAGTGGCGACTCGGTGCTTTCCGCGGCGGACGACGCTATGTACGAAGCGAAGCGGGCGGGGCGAGATTCGGTGCGGGTGGCTGGGAAGGTCGTTTCGAAAAGCCCATCCGGGTAGGCCTCCACTTAACTTTTTCGGTGGGCGCGTTGGAGCTGTCGCCCGAAGCCCACACCGAAAAAGTACAAGACGTTCCGACCTACCCGGATGGGCTTTTCAGCTCGTGGCGCAGATCTAGGACGCGTCGCACCGAATCTTCGAAGGAAGCGCGGGAGATGGTGTTGGTCCGTAGCGCGTGCAGCAGCACGCGGTGGGCTTTAGCTGCTTCTCCTGGGTCGGTGTAGAGGAGCAGGTCGGTTCCGGCGCGTGCCGAGGCTTTGGCCACTTTGGCGGGGCCGCCGAAGGACCGCACCGCGACGGTGTCCAGGGCGTCGGTTATCGATACGCCCTTGAAGCCGAGGCGTTCGCGTAGATCGCCGGTGGCGATCGGGCGGGAGAAGGCGGCTGGTTGAGGTGAGAGGGCCGGGTAGATCGCGGTGCTCAGCATCGCCATGTCGCCACCGACTACGACGAAGCGTCGGTAGGGAGCCTCGTCGACCTCGCGCAGCGTCGACTTGGAGAGGCCGATGCGCTGGACCGCGTCGTCGGTGTTGAGGCGGGCCGATCCGAGACCGGGGAAGTGCTTGCCGGTCGCGGCGACGCCGCCGCCTTGCAACGCCGCGGCAAAGGGAACCGCGCTCGCCGCGACCTCCCCGGCGGTCGAGCCGAAGCCTCGATCGGTTTCCGCGATCGTGCCGCCGGGACGGGCGACGTCGAGGACCGGGGCGAGATCGACGTTGATGCCGACCTGGCGCAGATCGGCGGCGGTGCGGCGTCCCTGGTCGGCGCTGAATGCCGCGCCGCGGGCGCCCATCGTGCGCGCAGAAGCGGTCGGCGCCCCATCGATCCGCTTGACCAAGCCTCCCTCCTGATCGGCCATCGCCAGCAAGGGGTCGCGAAGGCCCGGCGGTCGCGGGATCGCCTGCAGGCGCCGGATCAGTCGCCGGCCGGCGCTCCGGCTCGGCAGGTTGTCGGCGAAGAAGACCACCCCGGCGGCCTCGCCTGCGCGGATCATCCGTTCGACCGCGGCCGACGGCTGGGTGCCGGCGAAGCCGATCACGATGCGCTGCCCGGCCAGCTGCCCCGCCGGGAGCCCGCTGACCACGCTGGGCCGCGGCGGGGAGCGATCGCTGAGCGCCACCCCGAAGGCGAAGGCGCCGGCGGCAAGGCCGCACATGACCCCGGCCGCGATTCGCCTGCGCCTCGTAGTCGCCGCCGCCACGCCGACGAACCATACGAGCCACCGCCGCGAACGTCCGGGGCGATTCTTAGCCTTGCGCCCGAATGCTGCCCCTGATCTCTTTCGAGGAAGCGCTGGCGCTCGGCGAGCTGAGCGACCACGAGGAGATCGGCGAGCTGGTCGAGCGCGCCTGGGCCGTGCGCAAGGAGAACTTCGGCGACTCGACCGACATGTGCTCGCTGGTCAACGCCAAGTCGGGCGGTTGCGCCGAGGACTGCGGCTTCTGCGCCCAGTCGCGCTACGCCGAGGCGGACACGCCGATGCACGCGATGATGGAGCCCGAGCAGATCCTCGAGCACGCGCGGGCGGCGGAGGCCGCGGGCGCGCACCGCTTCTGCATGGTCACCCAGGGGCAGGGCCTCTCCAAGCGCGACTTCGAGAAAATCGTCGAGGGGGCCAAGCTGGTCTCCGAGCACACCAACCTGAAGCGCTGCGCCTCGATCGGGCACATGTCCGGCGATCGCGCCAAGCGATTGCGCGAGGCGGGCATCCAGCGCGTCCACCACAACGTCGAGTCCTCGCGCTCCTACTACCCCGAGGTCTCCAGCACTGTCCGCTACGAGGGCCGGCTGCGGACGATCGACGCGGTCAAGGAGGCCGGCCTGGAGACCTGCGTCGGCGGCATCCTCAACCTCGGCGAGTCGCCGCGACAACGGGTCGAGATGGCCTTCGAGCTCTCCGAGCTGGAGCCGGACTCGGTGCCGATCAACCTGCTCAACCCGCGCGACGGGACCAAGTTCGGCGACCGCCCGCTGATGGACCCCTGGGACGTGATCAAGTGGGTCGCGATCTTCCGCCTAATCATCCCGGGCGCGCTCTTCCGCCTCTGCGGCGGCCGGGTCGAGAACCTCGGCGAGTTGCAGCCGCTGGCCGTCAAGGCCGGCCTCAACGGGGTGATGATGGGCAACTTCCTCACCACGCTCGGCGCCGAGCCCGAGGACGACCGTGCGATGTTCGAGGAGCTCGGCCTGAACGTGGCGCGTCAGACCGATAACGGCGCCAACCCGCGGCCCGACAACCGCTCCGGCTGGCTCGAGGGCGAGACGCCCGAGACCCCGATCGACGAGCTGATCGACAGCCAGGACGAAGCAAACTTCTGGGACCCCTCGACCCAGCTGCGGGTGATCAAGAAGACCAAGAAGCCGCCGCCGTACCCGGCTCGCCAGACAGCGGCATGAGCGATGTCGCAGAGCGGCTCGAGGAGCTTCGCGCAAGCGGGCTCCACCGCCGGCTGCGACTGATCGAAGGGGCGCAGGGGCCGCGCGTCCAGCTCGACGGGGAGCCGGTGCTGCTGCTCTGCTCGAACAACTACCTGGGGCTGGCCGACCACCCCAGGGTGCGCGAGGCGGCGGCCGAGGCGGCGCTCCACTGGGGCGCCGGCGCGGGCGGCTCGCGACTGATCTCGGGCAACATGGCCCCCCACCGGCAGCTGGAGGAGCGACTTGCCGCCTTCAAGGGCTACGAGACGGCGCTGCTGTTCGGCTCCGGCTACCTGGCCAACGTCGGCACGATCTCGGCGCTCGCCGGGCGCGACGCGGTCGTCTTCTCCGACGAGCTCAACCACGCCAGCATCGTCGACGGCTGCCGCCTCGCCCGCGCCGAGACCTTCGTCTACCGCCACGGCGACGTCGAGCACCTCGCCCGGGGCCTGAGCGAGGCGGGGGGACGCGCTTCGCTGATCGTCACCGACGGCGTCTTCTCGATGGATGGCGACATCGCTCCGCTCGAGGACCTGGTTCGACTGGCCCGCGATCATGGCTGCCGACTGATGGTCGACGAGGCGCACGCGACCGGCGCCATGGGCCCCGGTGGGCGCGGCTCGGTTGCCGCGGCTGGGCTGAGCGAGGAGGTCGACCTGGTCGTGGGGACGCTGGGCAAGGCGCTGGGCTCCTACGGCGCCTACGTTTGCGCCGGCGCCGAGCTGAACGAATACCTGCTCAACACGGCGCGCTCCTTCATCTTCTCCACGGCGCTGCCACCGCCCGTGCTCGCGGCGGCTCTGGCGGCGCTGGAGCTGCTCGAAGCCGAGCCGAAGCGCGTGCGCGCCCTGGGCGCCAACGCGGCAACGCTGCGCGCCGGCCTCGTCGCCGAGGGCCTGGCCGCGGCCGGCGGGCAGAGTCAGATCGTGCCCCTGGAAGTCGGCGATGCGGGACCGACGATGGAGCTGTGCGAGCGGCTGCTGGAGCGCGGTGTCTTCGCCCAGGGGATCCGCCCCCCCACCGTGCCGCCGGGATCCTCGCGGCTGCGCTTCAGCGTCATGGCGACCCACCAGCCGACTGATCTGCGCAAGGCGGCGAGGCTGACCGGCGAAGCGGCGCGCGAGCTGGGAATCGCCGCGCCGCGGGCTACCGGCTCGCTGCCGGTCGCCGCCTGAGCGCCCGTGCGGGGCGTCTTCGTAACCGGGACGGGAACCGAGGTCGGCAAGACGGTGGTCGCCGCCACGATCGCCCGCACGCTCGCGAACGAAGGCAAGCGCGTGGCCGTCTTCAAGCCGGCGGTAACGGGGCTCGAGAGCGACGACGTCGAGCCCGACCACGCGCTGCTTCGCCGCGCCGCGGGCTCCGAGCAGAGCGACGATCAAATCGCGCCCTACCGATACGGGCCGGCGATGTCGCCGCACCTGGCGGCCGACCTGGCCGGCGAGCAAATCCAACCAGAGCGACTGCTCGCCGCGGCCCGTGCCGCGGCCGCCGGCTCCGAGGCGCTCGTCTGCGAGGGGGTCGGCGGGTTGCTGGTGCCGCTGGCGACGGACTACCTGGTCCGCGACTTCGCGACAGGCCTCGGCCTCCCCCTCGCGATCGCCGCCTCCCCCGGCCTCGGCACGATCAACCACACCCTGCTGACGATCGAGGCGGCGCGGTCCGCCGGCCTCGAGATCGCGGCGGTCGTCCTCACCCCCTGGCCGGAGAAACCCGGCCGGATCGAAGCATCGAACCTCGAGACGATCGCTGCGCTCGGCGAGGTCGAGGTCGAGACGCTGCCGCGCCTCGACCTCGACTCGCCTAGCTCCTGGCCGCCGCTAGCTCTGCCTCCTGGGCGGCCAGCTCCGAACCGCCGGGATTGACGACGGCCTCGGCCGCCTCGACGCTGATCCGCTTCGGCTTGGCGCGGATCGCGGCGGCGGCGATCGCAGCACCGGCCAACGTCACCGCGGCGGACACGGTCATCGCGTTGCTCAGACCGTCGACGAACTGCTGAGGAGCCGCCGTCTCGAAGCTGCTCCCGGCGGCACCCTGGAAGATCGCGCCGCTGACGGCGATGCCGAGACTGCCGCCGACCATGCGGAACATCGAGAGAACGCCCGAGGCGATGCCGGCTTTCTCCACCGCGACGGCGTTCATCGCGGCGCTGGTCATCGGCGACATCGTCAGCGCGATGCCGATGCCAAGCAGCATGAAGCCGGGCAGGAGATCGAGGTACCCGGAGTTCACCGCGATCCCGGTGAAGCTGTAGAGCGAGGCCGTCAGCAACAGCAGGCCGGCGACGATCAGCCAGCGTGGGCCGAAGCGATCGGCAAGCCTGCCGGAGACCGGAGCGACGCCGACGATCATCAGGGTCGAAGGCAGGAAGCGGACGCCCGCCTCCAGCGGCGAGTAGCGGAGGATGTCCTGCATATAGAGGGCGAGGAAGAAGAAGACGCCCATCATCGCGAAGGTGATGATCAGGGCGACGACCACCGCGCCGAGGAAGTTACGGTCGGCGAAGAAGCGAAACTCGACCATCGGCACCTTGACGCGCAGCTCGGTGAAGACGAAGGCCACTCCGCCCAGCACGGCAGCAGCCAACAGGCCGACGATCCCGGCCGATCCCCATCCCCAGCTGTTGCCCTCGACCAAGGCCAGGACGAGCGCCGTGAGACTGGCGGTGAGCGTCGCCACGCCGAGGTAGTCGACGTCGCGGCCGACCGTGGTGTCGCGCGACTCGCGCACCGCGAACAGGGTCGCCGTGACGGCGCCGATCGCGACCGGGATGTTGAGGTAGAAGATCGCCCGCCAGCTGACGTGCTCGGTGAGGAATCCGCCGAGGACGGGGCCGACGGCGAGGGCGAGGGCGGAGACGCCGGCCCAGGTGCCCATCGCCTTGCCGCGCTCGTGTGCGGGGAAGGCGTTGGTGATGATCGAGAGCGTGCCCGGCATCATCAGCGCCGCGCCGATGCCCTGCAGGACGCGGCTGGCGACGAGGTCGGTGGCGCCCTGGGCGAGGCCGGCGGTGGCCGAGGAGAGGGCGAAGATGACGACGCCGATCAGGAACATGCGGCGGCGACCGAAGATGTCGCCGAGCCGTCCCCCGGTGGCGAGCAGGACGGCGAACGACAGCGTGTAGCCGTTGATCGTCCACTCGAGGCCGGAGATCGAGGCGCCGAGATCGCGCTGGATCGAGGGCAGCGCGACGTTCACGACGGTGTTGTCGAGCATGATCATGAACAGCGCGAAGCACATCGCTCCGAGGGTCCACCACTTGCGGTTGTCGTCGGTGATCAGGTGGCTGTAACGGGTCAAGCTGGTCCAACTCCCTTCAGGTGCTCATAGGTCTCGGCGATGTCCTCGCGGTCCATCAGCGAGTCAATCGCTGCGTCGAGCTTGCGGCGCTGGGCGGCGCTGAGGCTCCCCGCGAACGCCTCCATCCCCGCCTGGCGGACGACGAGAAGCGTGTCGACCAGCTGCTTGCCCTTGGCGGTTATGGCGACGCGCCGCACACGGCGGTCGTCGGGGTCCTCGAGGCGGGTGACGAGCTTCTTCTTGACCAGGGCGTCGACCGCCCGGCTCATCGAGGGCACGGAGGTGCCGAAGGTCTCGGCCAGGTCGCTGACCTGGCGGGGATCGGACGCCTCGCCGAGGCCGCCAAGCTCCAGCAGCGCCTTGCACTGCGTCATCGAGAGGCCGGACTCCTCGATCACGCGCAGCTGGTTGCCGCGGTCGTAGAGGAAGACGTGGCGCAACAGAGCGCTGAGCCGCGCCGCGGTCTCCTGCGCCTCGCCACTCACCTCGGGGGCGACCATCTCATCGACGATCGCCGCAATCTCGTCCGCTTGCATGTCAACAATGGTTGCACAAGCGCAACTATTTCTCCAGCGAAATATTTGTTCGTGTGACCCATATCACGCTTGTTCGCAATCTGCGGGAGCCCTGGGCCAAGATTCCAGCCGGAGCCCGCTCTAGATTCGTCTGCGGCGATGTCAGTGGACCACGCTCAGCTCGATCGCGACCATCTCTGGCACCCGTTCACCCAGCAACTTGGCTGGGTCGAGGAAGAGCCACTGATGATCGAGCGAGCTGAGGGGGCGCAGCTGATCGACGACGAGGGCCGCCGCTATCTGGATGGCGTCTCCTCGCTGTGGTGCAACGTCCACGGGCATCGCCACGCAGGCATCGACGGCGCCGTGCACGAGCAGCTGGAGAAGGTCGCCCACTCGACCATGCTCGGCCTTTCCCACCCCGGCGCCGGCGAGCTCGCGGCGAGGCTGGTCGACCTGGCGCCGCCGGGGCTGACCCGCGTCTTCTACTCGGAGTCCGGCTCTACCGCGACCGAGATCGCGCTGAAGATGGCCTTCCAGTTCCAGCAGCAGCGCGGCGGGCAGCACACGCGGCGAACCTCCTTCGTCCACCTGCGCGAGGCCTACCACGGCGACACGATCGGCTCGGTCTCGGTCGGAGGCATCGATCTCTTCCACTCGACCTACCGGCCGCTGCTCTTCCAGACGCACGCGGCTGAACCGGGCGACGCCGCCGACCTCGAGCGCGTCCTCTCCTGCCACGAGGAAGAGGTCGCGGCCTTGATCGTCGAGCCGCTGGTCCAGGGCGCCGCCGGGATGCTGGTCCACCCCCCCGGCTACCTGCGTGCGGCGCGCGAGCTCTGCGACCGCTTCGGCGTGCTGATGATCTGCGACGAGGTCGCGACTGGCTTCGGCCGCACCGGGACGATGTTCGCCTGTGAGCAGGAGGGGGTCGCCCCCGACCTGCTCTGCCTGGCCAAGGGACTGACCGGCGGTTACCTGCCGCTGGCGGCGACGCTGGCCACCGAGCGGATCTACGAAGGCTTCCTGGGCGCGCCGGCGGAGCGGCGAACCTTCTTCCATGGCCACACCTACACCGGCAACCCGCTCGCCTGCGCGGCGGCGCTGGCCAGCCTCGAGGCCTTCGAGCAGGAGCGGACCCTGGAGCATCTGCAGCCGAAGATCGAGCTGCTCGAGAAGGAGCTCGACTCGGTCGCGGCGATGCCCGAGGTGGCAGAGGTGCGCCAGTGCGGCACCATGGTCGGCATCGACCTCGGCGAGCACGACCCGGCCCTCCGCCTCGGTCACCGGGTGACGCTGGAGGCGCGCAAGCGCGGCGCGATCGTCCGGCCGCTCAGCGACGTCATCGTGCTGATGCCGCCGCTATCGATCTCCGAAGCGGAGCTGCGAAGCCTGGTCGCGATCACCGCCCAATCCATTAAGGCTGCTGTCGGTGGCGCGCGGGTGGCGCGGCAGGAGGGGGTGTTAGCGGACTCACCCGTCCGAACATCCCCTCCTGCCGCGCCACCCGCGCGAGATACGCTGGCTGCGTGACTAAGAGACAACGGGGGCCAGCCGAGGCCCCCAACTTAGGTGAGCCCTCAACGCCGCGACCATCCGCGTCCGTTGTGCTTCTAAGAAGAGGCGGCAAGCACGGGGACCGAGCGCTGGAGGTGCTGCTGCTCAAGCGCACGGAGAAAGCACGGTTCATGCCTGGGGTGTGGGTGTTTCCCGGTGGGGGCGTCGATCCTGAAGACGGGGAGGGCGAGGCCGGATACCGGACTTGCGCCGCCAGAGAGCTGCACGAGGAGGCGGGTATCGAGTTGCCTGCCGATGAGGAGCTTGTGCTCTTTTCGCGCTGGATCACGCCCGAGGTCGTCTCGCGGCGCTTCGACGCCTGGTTCTTCTTGGCGCTGGCTCCGGCGCACACACCGCCGGAGCCCGATGGCGTGGAGACGACCGAGGCGGCTTGGTATGAGCCACGGGTCGCACTGGACGCGCACAGGGCCGGCGAGCTGGCGCTCGCCTTTCCGACGATCAACCAGCTCGAGGCGTTGCTGCCGTATCGCACCTCGACCGAAGCGATCGAGGCTCATCGCGGTCGGGCGGTAGAGCCGATCCTGCCGAAAGTAGTCGGCACGGCGGAGGAGCACCGGGTCGTCCTTCCGGGCGACCCCGACTACCCTGCCTGAGCCTTCCCCTCGTCCGGGAAGGGCGCCAACCCCGCGTGCCAGGGGCCGGGCGCATAGGTGTGGATACCGCTCTCGTCCATCTCTCCCTGCAGTCGCCGGAACAGCTGTCCGGCGTTTTTCAGCGCCTCTTTCAATTCGGCCTCGCTGCGCTCGCGCAGGTGCCAGAGGAACCAGAGCTGGCGATCGTTGACGCCGAAGTCGATCTCACCGGTCATCGTCGTCGTCCAGGCGAGGAAGCCGGGGCTGAACAGCTCACGCAGCTTGACCGGGTCGTACTCGCTGGGCACGGTCGCCAGGAAGCGCTTGTTGAAGTCGATCGACTCGAACTCGACCTTGCGGGCGAAGCGCTGGGTGACGACCTCGTGCCCCTCTATCGACTCGACGTTGAAGGCCGGGATTACCTGCGCCAGGTCCGGCATGTGCGCCTTGGCGAGCAGCGCCGTCGGCAGCAGCGCCTTGGCGAAGAGACCGCCAACCTCCTTTTCGTCGGCGTCGCAGCACGAACCCCAGAAGCCTTCGGCCAGCTGCCCGGTGAGCCGGTTGGAACCGCCGACGCAGAGCGCAACCGGCCCGTCTTTGGGATTGATCCCGCCGACCGGCTCGTAGGTGAGCCCGTGGCGCTCGCCGTAGCGCTGCACGATTTCGGCCCAATCCTGCGCTTCCTGCTTTGCGCCCACGCCACGATCCTATGGGGGTAGGATGGGCCGCATGCTCATCGCAATCATCGTGGTCATCGCGATCGTCGTCATCGCGGTCCTCTACTACATCGCCAAGCGCAACTCGATCATCGCCTCGCGCAACCGGGTCGACGAGTCGTGGAGCGGGATCGACGTGCAGCTGAAGCGCCGTCACGATCTCGTCCCCAACCTGGTCGAGACGGTCAAGGGCTACGCCGCTCACGAGAGCGAGACCTTCGAGAAAACGACGCAAGCGCGGGCAGCGGCGATGCAGGCCCAGAGCGTCGAGGAAACCGCCAAAGCGGAGCAGAAACTGACCCAGGCGTTGGCCGACGTCAAAGCGGTGGCCGAGAACTACCCGACCCTGCGCGCTACCGAGAACTTCCAGCAGCTCAGCCGCAACCTCTCCGAGCTGGAGGACGAAATCCAGGCCTCGCGGCGGATCTACAACTCCAACGTGCAGTCCTACAACACCGACATCCAGCAGTTCCCCGGCTCGATCATCGCCAACCAGGGCGGCTTCACGGCGCGCGAGTACTTCGAGATCGAGGACAAAGCCGACCGCGAGCCGGTCTCGGTCAGTTTCGACAAATAAGCCGCGTCTCCCCGCGTCCCTTAATCTTCTAGACATGACCGCGACGACCGAGGCGACGCTCTGGATCTGTGAGAGCTGCGGGTTCATCTACGACCCGGCGATCGGCGATCCAGACGGCGGCATCCCGCCCGGAACGTCCTTCGAGGACATCCCCAGCGACTGGTTCTGCCCCGTCTGCGGAGCAAGGACCACCGACTTTCGACCCGTCGAGCCTGGAGAGGCCTAAGGCCGCGGGTCCTGTCACGGGGGGAGGGGGTGTTAGCGGACTCACCCGTCCGAACACCCCCTCCCCCCGCGCCACCCGCGGAAGGAGCGCCCGCCTATGACGTACGACTACGACTGGATCGTCGTTGGGTCCGGGTTCGGCGGCAGCGTGTCTGCTCTGCGTTTAGCTGAAAAGGGCTACGACGTCGCCGTGCTCGAGTGCGGCAAGCGCTTCGGCGACGACGACTTTCCCAGCTCGACCGGGGACGGCCGCCGCTACTTCTGGGCGCCGCGGATGGGCATGAAGGGGATCTTCCGGCTGAGCATCTTCAAGGACATCGCCGTGGTCAGCGGATCCGGCGTCGGTGGCGGCAGCCTCGGCTACGCCAACACGCTCTACGTCCCCCCTTCGCCCTTCTTCGAAGACCCGCAGTGGGCCGACCTCGAGAGCTGGGAGGCGCGACTCGCCCCTCACTACGAAACGGCTCAGCGCATGCTCGGCGTCGTCGTGCACGACAAGGACGACCCGGCCGACCAGCTGCTGCGCGAGCTGGGCGAGGAGCTCGGCGTCGCCGACACCTACCGCAAGACCCCGATCGGGGTCTACCTCGACAACCCCGGGAAGACCGTGCCCGATCCCTTCTTCGAAGGCGAGGGGCCGGAGCGGACCGGCTGCATGCAGTGCGGGCGCTGCATGGTCGGCTGCCCGCACGGCGCCAAGAACACGCTGGTCAAGAACTACCTCTGGCTCGCCGAGCACCGTGGCGTCGAGGTGCAGGCCGAGCGCACGGTCACCGACATCCGCCCGCTCGGCGCCGCCGACGGCAGCGACGGCTACGCGATCGTCAGCGAGCGCTCCGGCCTGCTGCGCGGCCGCCGCCGGCGCACGCTGAAGGCACGCGGCGTGATCGTCGCCGCCGGCCCGCTCGGCACCAACAAGCTGCTGCAACGCTGCCGCCTCGGCGGCTCCCTGCCGCGCATCTCCCCGCGCCTCGGCGAGCTGGTCCGCACCAACAGCGAGAGCATCCTCGGGGTCCGGGTGCCGAAGGACTATCCGGACGACCTGACCAAGCGGGTCGCGATCACCTCGAGCATCTACCCCGATCCCCACACCCACATCGAGACCGTCACCTACGGCGAGGCGGGCGACTCGATGAGCCTGCTCAACACGCTGCTGGTCGGCGACGGCACCCGCGTCACGCGGCCGCTGAAGCTGCTCGGCCAGATCCTCCGCCACCCGCGCGACTTCGCCAAGATCATCTGGCCGAAGGGCAGCTCGCACCGCACGATCATCCTCTTGGTAATGCAGACGCTCGACAACGCGATCGCGCTGCGACCGAAGCTGAAGCGCAACGGCGAAGTGCGGCTGCAGACCGAGCAGGATCCCGAGAAGCCCAACCCGACCTTCATCCCGGCCGCCAACCAGGCGGCCGAATGGCTGGCCAAGCGCACCGGTGGGGTCGCGACGAGCTCGGTGACGGAGGCGGCATTCAACATCCCGACCACTGCCCACATCCTCGGTGGCGCCGTGATTGGCCACGGCCCCGAGGACGGCGTGGTCGACTCGCGCCAGCGCGTCTTCGGCTACGAGAACCTGATGGTCTGCGACGGAGCGGCGATTCCCGCCAACGTCGGCGTCAACCCGAGCCTGACGATCACCGCCCTGGCCGAGCACGCGATGAGCCAGGTGCCGCCGAAAGAGGGGGCCGAGCCGCGTCCTCTCCCAGAGGCGGCCCGGCCCGCGGTTCCTGCCTAGCGCGAGCTACTCGGCGAACTTCTCCGCCACGAAGTCCCAGTTCACGACGTTCCAGAAGGCGTCGATGTAGTCGGGGCGTTTGTTCTGGTACTTGAGGTAGTAGGCGTGCTCCCAGACGTCGCAACCAAGCAGCGGGACGCTGCCGTCGGTGACCGGCGAGTCCTGGTTCGGGGTCGAGACGACCGCGAGCCCGGAGCTGTCCTTGACCAGCCAGGCCCAACCGGAGCCGAAGCGAGCGATGCCGGCTTCTTTGAACTTCGCCTTGAAGTCGTCGAGCGAGCCGAAGGTCTCGTCGATCGCCGCGGCCAGGTCGCCGCTCGGCGCGCCGCCGCCGTCGGGGCTGAGCATCTGCCAGAAGAGCGAGTGGTTGAAGTGGCCGCCGGCGTTGTTGCGGACCGGGCCCTGCTTGTCGCCCGGCAGGCTGCTGAGGTTGCGCAGCACGTCCTCGACCTCGCGGTCAGCCCACTCGGTCCCCTCCAGGGCGGCGTTTGCTTTGTCCACGTAGGCCTGGTGGTGCTTGTCGTGATGGACCCGCATCGTCGCCTCGTCGATGTGGGGCTCGAGCGCGTTGTAGTCGTAGGGAAGGTCGGGAACCGAGAAAGCCATCTTTGAAGCTCCTTGTTGTTCGATTGGAAGTCCTGCGGGAGCCTAGCTGCTTGCTAGCTTGTGCTGGGAGCGGCTGCACGGCCTGCGTCGAGGGCTCGAGGGCGGCATCGGAACCCGGCCCGGCGTTGAGCTATGGAATCGAAGCTGCAAAAAGAAGATGAGTTGTGGCGACGCTTCGCGGAGAGTCGCGATCCCGCGATCCGCGAGGAGCTGGTGCGGCGAAACATGCCCTTCGCCAAAAGGCTGGCACTGCGCTACCGGGGGGCCAGCGAGTCCTTCGACGACCTGCTTCAGGTGGCCAACCTCGGCTTGCTCAACGCCGTCGATCGCTTCGACCCCGAGCGCGGCATCCCCTTCACCGCCTTCGCCTCGCCGACCATTCTCGGCGAGCTCAAACGCCACTTCCGCGATCGAGTCTGGACCGTGCGGGTGCCACGCGGCCTGCACGACCGCATGGCCGAAGTCGACAAAGCGATAACCGAGCTGACCAAGCAGCTGCAGCGCTCGCCCACCGTCGGCGAGATCGCCGAACGGCTGGAGGTGGAGCAGACCGACGTGCTCGAAGTGATGGAGGCGAACCACAACCGCCGGCCACTCTCGCTCGACCGCCCGGCCGGCTCTGAGGACTCGGAGGAGTCGCCGCCGACCGAGTGGATCGGCGAAGAGGACGCGGGGTTCGAGCTGGTCGAGGGGCGAATCGCCCTCGACGCGGCGCTACCCCACCTGGACGAGCGCGAGCGGTTGGTGCTGCGCCTGCGCTTCGCCGAGGACATGACCCAGTCGCAGATCGCCGAGCAGATCGGTCACTCGCAGATGCACGTCTCGCGCATCCTGCGCCGCGCTCTTGCGCGGATCCGGGAGCAGATCAGGGAGCAGCGGCAAAGCGAATAACCAGATACTCGCCGTCGTCGGATTCCTCGACGGTGAGCTCGTCCGCCAGCGCCTCGAGCGAACCGCCGACGTCCGGGATCTCGAGCTCCTCGCGGATTCGGCTCGCGGCGCCCGATTCCATCGGCCCAAGACGCAGGTCTATTCCCCCATCGCGCTCGTCGAGGCCGAGTCTCACCCGGCCGTCGCTGAACCGCTCGGGCGCAGCTCCCGCGATCGCGTCGGTCATCAGGACCACGTCGGAGACGCGATCGACGGAGAGGTCCCTGCGTGCCGCCAGCGCGCCGACCACGCGGGCCAGCACTGGCGCGAGCACCTCGGAGCGATCGATCACCATCTCGGTGCGATCGGCCGGGAAGGGCTTCATCTCGACCGGATCGCCGCTGCCGTTGGTGCCGCCGCCGCGCAGGGGGACGCGCATCCGCACCACGGTCCCCTCGTCGAGGCCGCCCGAAATCGAGAAGCTGCTCGAGAGCGCCGCGATCAGGGAGAGGCCGAGGCGCAGGCTGTCGCGCTCGGCGTCGGCCTGCGGCCTGATCCCTCCACCCTTGTCGCTGACGACCACCGTCAGCCCGCTCTCGTCCGCCTCGGCCTCGACGGTGAGCGGCCCCGGCTGCCCTTGGTAAGCGTGGACGACGACGTTCATACAGGCCTCGGTCACAACGGTCTTCAGATCCGCCAAGCCGGGTTCGTCCATCCCGATCTCCTCTGCCAAGCCCGCGAGGGCGTGGCGGATGACGGCAACGTTCTCAGATTTTGCGGGTAGCACCATCTGCAGCCCCTTGGGCCTATCTTGCGCCTGAGTGTGTGAGCTGGACCCCATCCGTGCCGCCGAGAGACTGGCTCTCGCGGAAACGAGCATAGTCGTAGGACTCCTGAGATTCCTGGCTACCCTCCGCCTTCCGGGCACAAACCACCGGGCTTGACAAGCCTTGCCCAGGCGCCTATTCGGGGCCGGGCCTGCGGTAGGATCGGCGCGTGAGCCCAGTTCCTTTCGAGGTGGAGAGCGAGGAGCTCGAGGACGGCATCCGCATGTTCACCGTCCGCGGCGAGCTGGACATGAACACGGCGCCGGAGCTCGAGCAGAAGCTCGACGCCGCCCTGTCCAAATCCGATGCCTCGATCGTCCTCGACCTCTGCGAGTGCGAGTTCATCGACTCGACCGGGATCGCCCTGATCGTGCGCGCCTGGCAGCGCCTCGAGGCCGACGAGGGCCAAGGTCGCCTGGTCCTCTGCTCCCACAATCACCAGGTCCGTCGCCTGCTGAAGATCACCGGGGTCGAATCGTCGATCTCGATGCACGAGCAGCGCGACGCCGCGCTCGCCGAGCTGCGCGGCTGAGAGCTCCGCCGACTCCAGGACCAAGAGGAGCTAGATGTCAGCGCCCGGCTCGCTGCAGCCCAATTGCAGCGAAGCGGATCGCCGCCTGCTCCGGATCGGGGAAGACTTCGCCGCGCACAAAGCGGTCCTCGCTCACCTGCCAGATCCAGGCGACCGGCAGGTCCCTGATCCCCTGCTCCCGGCTGCGTGCGTAGACCCGGCCCCGGATCAACAGCGTGTCGCCATTGCGCTGCAGCTCGCTGGGGGTGATCCGAAGCTCTTCCCAAACCTCGGCCACGTCGACCAAGTAAGCGCGCAGGCCATCCGGTCCGACATAAGGGGCGTCGCGGCCAACCGCTTCCGCGGTGACGACCGGGAAGAACTCCAGTCCCTCGTCGCAGACGGCGACGATCTCCTCGCTGTCGCGCCGGTTGAAAGCGTCATAGAGCCGCTCGACCAAGGCCATCTGCGGATCAGCCATTGCCTTCCCCCAGGCTCCCCACGTTTACAGGCGGCGCCCATGCTTCCGCCTCGGCACCCGCCGAAGCCCGATTCGAAGCGCGCGCGATGGCGAGCATCGCCACATCGTCGTCGAGCTTCCCCTCGGTGAAGGCGTGCAGGGAGGCCTCGAGTCGCTGCAGCGCCATCGCCGGGTTGGAGGTGCCGCCGAGTTCGGCCCGCAGCCTCGCCTCGCCAAAGCGCCCCTCCGCTCCCTGCGCCTCGGCGATCCCGTCGGTGACGATCACCAGCTGCTGGCCAGGCTCGACCTCGCAGCGGGCGATCCCCCACTCGGCATCGTGGAAGGCACCGAGCACCGGGTCGGCGCTCGCCACCTCGCTGACGCTCTCGGCATCGACCAACAGCGGCGGCGGGTGTCCGGCGACTGCCAGGCGCACGGGTTCGAAGCGATCCTCGCTGAGCGTCAGGGCCGCGAGGCTGCAGAGGGCGGAATCGCCTCGCGCCAGCAGGGCACGATTGAGGGTTTGCAGGGCGACCAGGGGATCGTCGGTGAGGACGGCGGCGGTACGCAGGGTGTAACGGGCGACCGCGGTGATCGAGGCGGCATGGGCGCCGCGGCCGGTCACGTCCCCGATCACCAGCATCCACCCCCCGGGTACGCGGAAGACGTCGTAGAAGTCGCCGCCGACCTCGTTCTCGGCCCCCGCCGGCCGGTACATCGCAGCAATCGACCAGCCTGGGATATGGGGCAGCGGCGAGGGCAGCAGGCCGCGCTGGAGGGTTTCGGCGATCTCGGTTCGCGCCCGCTCGGCGCGCTCGAGGTCGGCGAAGAGGCCGGAATTGTCGAGCGCGAGCGCGACGCGGCCGGAGAGGATCCAGGCAAAGCGGGCGTCCTCGCGACGGTAGCGCCGCCGCGACCAGGCGACCCCGATCGTCAGCGTCCCGGTCACTTCGCCGCGCGCCTGAAGAGCGACGGTGATCGCCGAGCGCATCCCCAAGCTGCGCAGGAAATCGAGATCCTCGGCGTCGTCGTGGGCCAGCTCGCGCAGGTCCGGCTCGGATACGCGCTCATAGAAACGTGGCTCCAACGAGGCGCGGCTCTGGCCCTCGACCATCGGTTGCGGCGTCGAGGGAAGGCGCTCGGCAAGCCCCTGCTCGAACTCCGGCTTGCCCCCCGGCCCAACACGAACGGCGACCCGGCTGGGGACCCGATCCTCGTCGAGCACGTCGATCATGCAGAAATCGGCCAGCGCAGGCACCAGGATGGCGCAGATCGCATCGAAGGTCTCCTCCAACGAGCCGCCGGCCTCGGAAACCGTGGCTATTTCGCCGAGGATCTGGAAGCGCTGCCTCGCCTTGCGCTCACGGCGGATCGTGATCGCCAAAACGAGCGCGATCAGCAGGGCGGCAATGGCCCCCACAGTTATTGCGATCCAGTCGATTTCCCCTCACCTTCCGATACGTTTATTCCTACCGAAAACACAGTAACCGCCACCGGTTGAAATGTCTATCGGTCGGCTCCGAGCAAGCTGCGAGGCCAGAGGCTGCGGGCTCGGACGACGTTGAGCTCGGCGCTGAACACGGTAAGCGTCGCGCCGAGCTGAATCCACACGAGAAGCCCGAGGACGAGGGCAAAGGTGCCGTAGGCCGGCGTCGCGTTGCGAACCTCGTGGGAGACGAAGTAGCCACCAACCAGCTGCAGGGCGGACCAGCAGACCGCGGCGAGGGCGGTTCCCGGCAGCAAGGCGCGCAGGGACGTCGACCGCTGTCCCAGGAGCGTGAAGACGGCACCGAAGACGACCGCGTTGACGCCGACCGAGATCACAACGCCGGCGATCGGCCCAAGCAGGCCGGCGCCGCCGCCGACCAGTCCCGAGGCGACGGTCGAGACGATCGTCAAGGCGCCGAGGACGAAGAGGAGGGCGAGCGCCCGCAGCCGCGAGGCGAGGAAGCCGGAGCGACTGCGGCGGGGCACAGCCCAAATGCGGTCGAGCGCCCTCTCCGTCGCGAGCACGACGCCGAGGCCGGCCCAAAGCGATCCGACGATGCCCACCGCCAGAGCGACGCCGTTGCCTTCGAGCGAGCTCAACCTGATCTGATCGCCGATCACCGGGAACTGGGCAAGCGTGGAGTCAACCGCTTCCTGGCGCAGGTCGGGATTCCCTTCCAGCACGTAGCCGAGCACCGTGATGAGCACCAGCAGGAGGGGAAAGAGCGAGAAGAAGGCCCGGTAGGCGATCAACGCGGCGAGGTCGCCACCGTCGTCGTCACCGAGCTTCTTGACCACGGCGACCGGCACAGCCAGCGGCCAATGGCGTTGCTGGTAGCGATCGAGGGCTCGCAGCGGCCTCTGGGCGTCCATGCGCCCCTGCGTACCCGTTTCCGCTTTCGCCTAGGCGATGCCCTCGAACTCGTACTCGCGCAGGAAGCCCTCGAAGAGACGGCGGTGGCCCTGCTCGTCGCGGAGAATCGCGATCGTCATGTCCTGGGTGACGGGGTCGACGCCCTCGGTCTCCTCGATGATCCGGGTGTAGTGCTCGATCGCGCCGGTCTCCGCCTTGATCACGCCACGGATGATGTGAACGATGTCGATCTGCTCGGCGGGCGGCTGGAGGAAGCTCTGCTCGGCGGCGAAGTCCTCCGAGCCCGGCACCACCCCGTAGAGCTCCTTGATCCTCGCGGCGAATTGCTTGGCGTGGCCAAGCTCCTCTTCGATGTCCTCCGCCAGCGACTCCTTGATCTCCTGCGCGCGCACCCCGTCGAGATTGACCGACGCGGCCAGGTAGCTCATCACGGTCTCGATCTCCATCCAGTAGGCCTTGTGAAGCAGCTCGACGATGTGCTCCCTGGCCTCCAGATTGGCGCTGTCGAAAATGCCCTTGCTCGGGGTCGGCGCTGATGCCTCCATCGTTCCTCCGTTCAGATTTGCGGAATACGGACGAACTACCCGCTCGTTGCGGGATCAATCGCCGCACAACCCTCGCCATCCGGAGCCGATCTCATACTGTCGATGGATTGGTTTTGCCCACTAATGGGATGGGTATGGATCTACCGATGGAGGATCGGAAGCGCTTCGTACGCAGCGTCCCTCCCCGCGGCTGCCCAAAGGGACGATCGCAGCTGCATGCAGAGTGCCTGCTGGAGGGACTGGATCCCAGCGTCGAGGTCATGGTGCGGGTGCAACAGACTGTCGAGCGGCAGGTTCTCGACCCGAGCGGCGAGCCGGTCGACTTCTTGATCGTTGCCGGCACGCGCTACGCCAGCCGCGAGGAGACCGTTGAGCACGAGGTCTCGATCCCTTCGCTCCCGGGCCGCACAGCCCGCATCGAGCCGGCTGGCAAAAGGCGAGCAGAGCTGGTCGAGAACGGCGTCAGCGCGGGAGCGCTGAGTTGGGAATGGGAGCCTCTCCACGCCACGATCGAAGCTTGGGTCGACGAGATCGCTCCTGGATTGCGTCGCGTTCAGGTCAGCGTCGCCAACCGGCTCGAATGGGACGGCAGCGAGTCCCGGCAGCCCTCGAGGCGATCGTTCTACTCAGCCGAGGTCGTGATGCACAGCCCCGACGGGGCCTTCGCGTCCCTGGCCGATCCGCCGGTCCATTTGCGTGAGCAAACCGGGGCCTGCCACAACGAGGGCCTCTGGCCGGTCCCGATCGGCGAGGCAGGCGACCGGCGCACGATGCTCGCTTCGCAGGTCCGTCTGCAGGACTATCCGCACGCCGTTCCCCCGACCGGCCCCATCCTTTTCGGTCGCGGCAACGACCCCGGCAAGAGGACGATCGCGGGCATTCGTCACGCTGCTTGAACGCGGCGAACGGCCCCAGAGGGGCGGCTCTGAGATAATCGCCGCCTTCGGGGCGTGGCGCAGCCTGGTAGCGCGCACCGTTCGGGTCGGTGAGGTCCCCGGTTCAAATCCGGGCGCCCCGATATCGCAGCAAAAGAGAGGCTTCTCCGGCCTACTCTTTGTCTCGATGGCGGGTGTAGCCGCGGTCGTCGAGCATCTTGTAGAGCGTTCGGCGACTCACGTCTCCCTCACGACATATCTCGCTGGCAGTGGACCCTGCATCCAGGGCTTCCATCGCGAGATCTCCTATACGTTCGAGCTCCCGACTCGCTGCAACCTGAGCTGCCTCACGGCGGCGTGCCGCTTTTTGCAACTCGGTCTCAATCCGTTGCCGCTCGTTTCTTAGAGTCTCCAGCGCTTCTTCTAAAGATCGACGCCTTTTTATGGATTTCTGCTCATTCACTGTCTACAAGTATACATAGATTTGATAAGGTTCCCTCAGGATCCACGGAGAGCGTGGTGTGCGCAGGCCACCGTCTACGGGAGACGGACAAGCGCACTTCCAGCCGGGGCGGGCACGGCCAAGCCTGCCCCGGCTCTCCGCAATCCGCCATGCACACCGCGGTCGTCAAAGCCACCCGGGGAGGAGGGTCCATCCATCGCTGATCAGAGACGGCGTGCGTCAGATCTGGATCTCGCAAGCTTCCCGCGAGTCGAGGTCGTAGATGAAGCCGGACACCTCGATATCGGCAGGGAGGAGCGACGAGCTTCTGATCGAGAGGACGTCCTCTCGGAGGGCCTCGACCGGGTCGGCGATGGTGAGGAAGTCGACCTCTGGATCCGCACCGGGCGGAAGCAGGTCGCGTATCTGCTCGTCGGAGTGCGCGGCCATGGCGCAGTCCGTGTGGTGGAAGACGAGGATCCTCCTCGTCCCCATCGCACACGAAGCAGCGAGGGAGCGCAGGACGTCGTCCGTCGTTCGACCGCCCGCGTTGCGGACGACGTGCACCGGCGCGGGCCGGTCGTCAAGGTAGCCGGCGGCGTCGAGGCGCGCGTCCATGCAGGCGACGACTGCAGTGCGTTGATCGTTTGAGCCCACTGGGCGCATCCTAAAACGAGATCGCGGGGTATCGCGTCGTCCTTTCTCAGAGCTCTGCGAATGCCTCGGCGAGCAGGCGCAGGCCGTTGTCGATCGCAGGCTCGGAGAGAGAGGCGAAGCCGAGCACCAAGCCAGGTGGGCCTGCGGCATTGAAGCGATGCAGAGCCAGCCCATCCAGGCCAACTCCGCGCTCGGCCGCGGCGGCGACGAGTGCTGCCTCGTCGGTGTCTCCCGGCAGCTCGACCAGCTCGTATAGACCCGCGGCGGCCGCGGCAACGCGGGCTTGGGGCAGATGCCGGGAAAGTGCCTCGACCATCGCCGCACGGCGGCGCTGGTAGCGCAGGCGCATGCGACGGATGTGGCGGTCGAGCTCGCCGCGTTCGATGAAATCGTGCAAGGCGAGCTGGCCGATCGCCTCCGAGCCGCTGTCCTCGATCGCCTTTGCCTGGATCAGCGGCCAGGTCAGCCAGGACGGAAGCAGTGCCCAGCCCAGGCGCATTCCGGGGGTCAGCCGCTTGCTCGCCGAACCGATGTAGGCGACGCGGTCCGGTGCCAGTCCCTGCACGGCGCCAAGGCCACTGCCGTCGTAGCGGTACTCCGCGTCGAAGTCGTCCTCGACGATCAGGCGATCCCCCTTCTCGGCCCACTCGATCAGGGCGGCGCGGCGCTCGCGGCTGAGCACGGCGCCGGTCGGGAACTGGTGGGCGGGAGTCACCACGACCACCTCGGCCGCGCTCGCTTCGAGCAGGTCGACTCGGAGGCCCTCGGCGTCGACCGGTATCGGCACGACCTCGAGCTCGGCCTGCTCGACGATCAGGCGGTGCGGATGCCAGCCCGGGTCCTCGAGCGCAACCCACTCGACGCCGCGACCGGCGAGCCAGCGACAGAGCAGCGAGAACGCCTGGGCGAAGCCGGTGCAGATCAGCATCTGCTCGGGCTCCGCGGCGGCGCCGCGGACGCGCCCGAGGTACTCGGCGAGCGCCTGTCGCAGCGCCGGGACACCGCGAGGATCGGGATAGCCAACGGCGTCCAGCGGCGCCTGACGCCAAGCGGCGCGCAGCGAACGGAGCCAACGATCGCGGGGGAAGCCGGCGAGGTCGGGGAGGTCGGGGTGGAAGTGGTACGAAAAGTCGGGCAGCAGCGAGTGCGCGGGTGGCCGCTCGTCCGAGGTTCGCACGGTGCGTGCCACCCGCACCGGAGCCCCTTGCCTGCTCAGCAGGTAGCCCTCCGCCGCGAGCTGGCTGTAGGCCTCGGTGACGACGCCGCGAGAGATTCCCAGCTCTGCGGCGAGGGCCCGGCTCGAGGGCAGCCGCGTTCCGGCAGCGAGATGACCCGCCTGGATGCTCTCGCGAATCGAGCGCTCGACCTGCTCGTGCAATGGCAGCTCGGCATCGCGCTCGAGCTCGACCAAAACCCCCGGACCCCCAACTGGACCACTCACACGTGCCATTACTGGAACTTTATATCGGTCCAGTAACCCCCTAAGGTGCATTGCTCCACGGCTAGGAAGGGCGTAATGAACCGAACCAACGGCAAAGGGAGCGGGGGCTCGATCACCATCGTCGGCGGCGGCCTCGCCGGACTGATCGCAGCGATCGCCTGCGGAGAAGGCGGCAGCGAGGTGCGGCTGCTCGAGGCACACGAGGAGCTTGGCGGCCGCGCCCGCAGCAAAAGTGGCCCTTACAAGGCCAACCTCGGGCCCCACGTCATCTACAAGGACGGCCCGTTCTGGGATTGGCTGGCCGAGCGCGACCTGCTGCCGGCGTACGCCAACCCACCGCTGTCCGGCATCCGCTTCCGCTGGCAGGGCAAGGTTCGCCGCACCCCGCCGCTCGGCACGATTCCGTCCGTGCTGCGGCTGCGTGGGCGGGAAGCTCCGGTCGACGTCGACTTCCGCAGCTGGGTGGCCGGCCACAGCGACAAGCGCACCGCCGAGATGCTCTCCGCAGCCGCCGGCGTCTACACCTTTCACCACGACCCGGGAGAGCTGTCCGCGGCCTTCGTCTGGAAGCACTCAGTCCGGGTTCTACTCAGCCCGCCGCCCACGGCTCGATACCTGATCGGCGGCTGGAGCGCGCTGGTCGCCTCGCTGGAAGTGCGCATTCGCCGGCTTGGGGTCGAGGTCGAGACGGGGCATCGCGTCGAGGCGCTGCCGGGAAGCACGACGATCGTCGCCACCGAGCTCGAGCACGCACGCGAGCTGACCGGCGACAGCTCGCTCGAGTGGCCGAGCGGCAACACCGTGTGCCTGGACCTCGGGCTCGAGCGGCGACGGGGCGACCCCTTTGTGGTCTCCGATCTCGACGAGGCCGGCTGGATCGAGCGCTTCAGCGCCCCCGACCCCTCGCTCGCCCCCGACGGAGAGGAGCTCGTGCAGGCACAGATGCCGGTGCGTCCCGACGAGAGCGCCGACCAGGCGGCGCTGCGCCTCGATCGGCTCCTCGATGCCTCGCTGCCCAACTGGCGCGAGCGCGAGACCTGGCGGCGGCGGCAGGTCATGGAGGCCCGTACCGGCCCGCTCGACTACCCGGGAAAGAGCTGGCGAGATCGCCCGGCAATCGACCGTGGCGACGGCGTCTTTCTCGCCGGCGACATGGTTGCCGCGCCCGGGCTCCTCTCCGAGGTCTCCTGGGCAGGCGCGATCGAGGCAAGCACCCTTGCGCTGGAGGCGAAGGCGCGGCCACAACTGCGACGAGTGGCCTAGAGAGGCCTCAGCTGACGGCTTCGATCGCCCGTTCCGCTTGGCCGAGGCTCGGGCCGTCCTGAAGGGTGCGGGTGCCGCTCGGCCCGCTGACGATCATCGCCACGCCGGTACGGATACCGAGCTTGGTTCCGAGTTCTCCGTCGGCTTCGAGTCGTTTCGCCATGGCTCCTCCGGAGCCACCTTCACGATCCAGCGCTTCCTGCCATTCCGGGACGTCGAGTTCGCCGATCGAGCCGGCCAGCGAGGCCATGAAGTCATTGTCGATCCCAAACCGTTCCGCCTCCGCCTGATTGAGGAAGAACAGATAGGTGTACTGCCAGCCATAACCCTGCTGTGCTGCCGCTTCCGCCCCAAAGAAGCCGAGCTCGAGCGGATTTTCAGCGACCGAGTAGTGGCGCATCAGCAGCTTCACCGATCCCGGGCGCGCGTACTTTTCGACCAGGCCGGGAATCGTGGCGAGGAAGCTGGCGCGACAATTGCCGCACTGGAGGTCGTTGAAGACCTGGATCGAGACCGACGCATCGGACGATCCGAGCCGTTCCCCTTCCTGCGGAACTCCGCCGAAAATCTCCTGAGCGGTGGAGATGCCTTCGATCTTGACGAAGTTATCGCTGGCTTTTTTGGTGGAGATGGTGACCAGCGCGTAGCCGAGCGCCCCAAGCGCCAGGGCAAGCGCAAGGATCACCCAGAGGCGGCCCCGGCGAGGTATCGGAGTGGCGGCGACTTCGGACACCCCTGCATTATCGCGAGCCGGCCGCCCGGGCCGGCCGATCCACGCAAACTGCGTCGCCATCCGTTTGACACGTCCGCCCTCCGGGGTAAAACTGGGCTACCCGATTTCAACTACCTGGGAGGTCCGCCGTGGCCAATCACCTCACCCCGTCCGAGCTTGCCGACGAGCTGCGCATGAAACGGCAGGAGGTGATCGGCAAGTGCGTCGAGATGCACGTCCCGATCTTCCACGGCCGGATCGACAAGTCGCTCTTCCAGACCTCACTCCGCCGGGTCACCGAGCAGCAGGCGCGGCGCCACGCTTCGACCGCATAACCCTCGCTAACCGTCCACTAGACTCCCCGCCGTGGAGGAGCGGGGAACCAAATCGGCCACGCTCGCGGACCTGCTTCCGCGAGCCGCGAAGCTTTACGGCAGCGCTCCGGCGATTCAGTTCAAAGACGGTGAGCAGTGGGTGAAGCGCAGCTTCGTCGAGGTCGAGGAGACCGTCCGCAAGCTCGCCCTCGGCTTGGTCGACCTCGGTGTCGCCAAGGGCGACAAGGTCTCGATCCTCGCCAATACCCGCCCCGAGTGGACCTACGTCGACTTCGCGGCGCTCTCGATCGGCGCCACCGTCGTGCCGATCTACCAGACCAACTCGCCCGAGGAGTGCCAGTACGTTCTGGAGAACTCCGACGCCAAGGTCGTCGTGGTCGAGGACGACGAGCAGATGGAGAAGATCCGCGCCGTCCGCGATCGCCTGCCGCTGCTCGAGCAGGTGGTGCGGATGACCGGTGCCGGCGACGACGCGATCTCCCTCGAGGATCTGGCCGCGCGCGGCGACACCCGTGACGCCGGCGAGTGGGAACGGCTCTGGCGGGCGGTCACCCCCGAGGACATCTGCACGTTCATCTACACGTCGGGGACCACCGGGCCGCCGAAGGGCTGTGTGATCAGCCATGGCAACTACCGGGCGATGCTCGACATGGTCAACGACACCAGCGTGATCGAGAACGAAGACGTCACCTACCTCTACCTCCCCCTCGCCCACTCCTTCGCCCTGCTGATCCAGCTCGGCAGCTTCGACCTCGGCGCGACGATCGCCTACTGGGAGCGCGACCCGCTGAAGATCATGCCCAACCTGGCCGAACTGAAACCGACCTACTTCCCCTCGGTGCCGCGGATTTTCGAGAAGATCTACACCCTCGCCACCAGCAGCATGGAAAAAGAGGGCGGCCTCAAAAAGGCGGTCTTCGACTGGTCGATCCGGGTCGGCGGCAAGGTGCGCGAGTTGGAACGCTCCGGACGTCAACCCGGCTTCCTGCTGCGCAAGCAGTACGAATTCGCCGACCAGAAAGTCCTCTCGAAAATCCGCGGCCTCTTCGGTGGCAAGCTGCGCCTCGCGGTTTCCGGCGCCGCCCCGATCAGCCCCGAGATCCTGCGCTTCTTCGACGCCGCCGGGGTGCTCGTGCTCGAGGGCTGGGGAATGACCGAGACGTCGACCGCGGCGACGATCTCCTCGCCGGAAGACTTCAAGATCGGCACGATCGGCAAACCATTCCCGGGTTGCGAGATCAAGATCGCCGAGGACGGCGAGATCTTGGTCAAGGGCCCCAACGTCTTCCAGGGCTACTACAAGAACGACGAGGCAACTCGGGAGACGATCGTCAACGGCTGGCTTCACACCGGCGACCTCGGCACGATCGACGCAGACGGCTTCATCACGATCACCGGGCGCAAAAAGGACATCATCATCACCGCCGGCGGCAAGAACATCACGCCGGCCAACCTCGAGGGCGAGATCAAGCAGCACCCGCTGGTCTCCCAGTGCGTGGTCGTCGGAGACCGACGGCCCTACCTGGTGGCCCTGGTCACGCTCGACCCCGAAGAAGCGGCCGCCTACGCCAAGGAGCACGCCCTGCCCGAGGATCCCGCTCAGCTCGCCGCCAACGGCAGCGTGCGCGAGGCCATCGAGGAACACCTGGCCAAGGTCAACGAGAAATTCGCCAGGGTCGAGCAGGTCAAGAAGATCGCGATCCTCCCCGAGGACCTCTCACAGGAAAGCGGCGAGCTGACCCCGACCCTGAAGGTCAAGCGCGCCGTCGTCGCCGACAAGCACCAGCACGAGATCGAGCAGCTCTACGCGGGCTGAGGCTCAGGGCCTCAGGAGGCCTCGCCGCGAAGCAGCGCCGAGGTCGTCTGCTCCAGTACACGGCGCCAGGCCGAGGCTTGCTCCGGCTCCTCTTCGGAGGCGCGCTCGACCGCGCGACGCACCCGTCGCTCGGAGATCTCGAGCCCATGGCGCTCGGCGATCTCCTTGTAGCGGTCGTAGTCCTGGGCGAGGGTGGCGGTAACCGACTCGAAGCCGTGGCGGGCGATCTTCAGCCGTCGCGAGTAGTCCATGATCGGCGTGCCGAACATCAACTCGTCGTTGGGCTCGGGCTCGACCAGGATGATGTCGACGCCCGGATACTTGTCCTGCCAGCGGGCGACGGCCTCGTGCAGGCGGGCGTGGGTCATCAGGCGGAAGGTCTGGTTGGCGATCGCGGGCAACCCCATGTCGGAGACCCGACGCACGCGCGTCCCGAACACGGTCGGGATCGTTTGCTCGAAGTCGTTGACATAGGGCACGAGCGGGTTCACCACGATGATGAACTTGGCGCCCTTCTCGACCGCGATGTCGACGTTCGTGGTCGAACGGATGCCCCCGTCGACCAGCTGCCTGCCTTTCAGGTCGACCGGCTTGTAGACGATCGGCAGCGCGGTCGAGCACTCGATCGCCTTGGATATCGGTACGTCGTCCCAGCCCTCCTCGCCGAAGACCAGGCGCTCGCAGGTGTCGAGGTCGGTCGCCGTCAGGTAGAGCTCTTTGTCGAGCCGGCGGAAATCGTTGATGCCGCCGGAGTCGGCGAGCGCCTGCTCGACGTAGTCGGCGATCCCGCCGCCGGAGTAGAGGCCGGTAGGCAGGGCCTCGGCGAGGCCGACGCCGATGTCGATCGCCGAAAAGTCCCCCATCTGGACCAGCCTGCGCATCAGCTCCAGCGAGCGCAGCGGCAGCATCGCCGCCTTCTGCATGAACCCGAAGTAGTTGAACTTCAGCACCTTGTCGAGGTCGAGATCGTCGAGCTCCGATTCCACCCGCTTGTTGATCACCTGCATCATTTCGTCGGGGGTGATGCCGTTGGCGAGCATCGTGGCGACGAAGGAGCCGGCGCTGGTGCCGACGTAGACGTCGAAGCTGTTGACGGTACTGTTGACGGCGAGCAGGTCGAGCGCGCGCAGCGCGCCGATCTCGTAGACGCCACCGGTGAAACCGCCGCCGCCGAGGACCAAGGCGGTCTTCGAAGGCCGCTTTCGACCCTTGACCCGTTTACGTCGGGTGGGAGCCTCGATATCGACGACCTTGCCCATAAACACGGATTATCCCAGACACCCCCGGCGGCCGGGATGGGGACTCCCTCGCCCGGACAAGTTGCCGCGGAAGACGCGGCAACTTTGAGTATCCGCCCGTTCGAGGGAGTCCCCATCCCGGCCGCCCAGGGCGCTACCTTGCGTCCCGCTTGTGTTGGAACTAGCCATGAGACGGTCTTGGATCCTCCTCAGCTTGATAGCTGTCCTGCTTCTGCTCCCCGCGGGAGCGAGCGGAGCTGGCAACTTTTGCCGGCAGATGCGGGAACGGCTGGTCTATGGAGGGGGGTCGGCGAGTGGGCTGTTCGTGATCGATGCGGGAACCGGCAAGCCTGTCTGCGCGCGAGCCGCAAAGACGCCCCGGATCCTGGCCTCTAATACGAAGCTGTTCACGACCTCGACCGCCCTCTCCCGCTTCGGGCCCGAATACCGCATCGTCACCAAGCTGCTCACCGACGGCAAGATCGACGCCGCCGGAGTCCTGCACGGCAGCCTCTATCTGCAGGGAGGCGGCGATCCGGCGCTTGGGGTGCCCTCGTTCTACAACCGCTACGGGGGCGGCATCGGCACCAACCTGCTCTTGCTCGGCTCCCAGCTCCGCGCCGCCGGTGTGCGCGCCGTGACCGGGCGGCTCTACGCCGACGACAGCATCTTCGACAGGTTGCGGGGGGTCGCCGATTCGGGCTACGCGACCAGCCCCTACATCGGGCCGCTCTCGGGGCTCTCGTTCGACTCGGGATACCGCGGCTCGATTTCCGAAGGCTTCGCTCCCGATCCCGCGACCCTCGCGGCGGCAAAGCTGGACGGCGCGCTGCGCTCCGGTGGGATCGAGATCCGCACCGGGGTCGCCCGCGCCATCACCCCACCGGGAGCGGAAGCGCTCGCCAGCGTGCGCTCGCCGACGATGTCGCAGCTGGTCGAGGCGACCGACGTCTACTCGAACAACTTCTTCGCCGAGATGCTCGCGAAGCTGCTCGGCGCCCACTTCGGCGGCGCCGGAACCACCCAGGCGGGAACGGACGTGGTCGAGCGCTTCGCCCGCAGCCAGGGCTCGGGGATCCAGGCGGTCGACGGCTCCGGCCTGACCCGCGGCAACCGCGCCTCCCCGGCCCAGGTCGTCGGCCTCCTGCAGGCAATTCGAGGGGCGGGGATAGGCGACGAATTCATCCAGGACCTGGCGCTTGCCGGCCACGAAGGAACGGTTGCCGATCGCATGCACGGAACCGCCGCCTACGGTCGCTGCCGCACCAAGACCGGCACGCTGACCGCGGTCAGCGCCCTCTCGGGCTACTGCTTCAACCGCAGCGGGCGGATCATGGTCTTCTCGATCCTGATGAACAGCGTCAGCGATCTTTCTCTAGCTCACTATGAGCAAGACAAGATCGCAGCCCTGGTCGCCTCCTACTGAGGACGGGAGGAGGGGGTACCCGGCAGCGCAGCGGCGTCCTGTTTTTCGCACGAACCACTCGGCGAGAGAAACAGGGTCCAAGGCGAAAAACCCAGCAAGCGGCCGGGTACCCCCTCCTCCCGTCCTATTCAAGCAGCGCCCGTAGTCCTGCTTCATCAAGAATCTCGACCGCGAATTTCTCCGCTTTGGCCAGCTTCGAGCCCGGGTTCTCGCCGGCGACGACGTAGTCGGTTTTCTTCGAGACCGAGTTGACCACCTTGCCGCCGGCGGCCTTGACCAGCGCCGCCGCCTCCTCGCGGGTCAGCTCGGGCAGGGTGCCGGTCAGCACCACGGTCCTCCCCTCCAGCGGCCCGCCTTCGGGGCGCCGTTCCGAGGCGTCCTGCTCGAGGCGCAGGCCCTTTTCGCGCAGCTTCTCGATCAGCGCCCAAGTCGGCTCGTCGGCAAGCGACTCGGCGATCTGCACCGCCATGATCGGACCGACGCCCTCTACCTCCTCGATCGCCTCCGGGTCCGCCTCGTGCAGGGCCTCGATAGAACCGAAGTGGTCTGCGAGCGCCTCGGCGGTGACGTAGCCCACGCCGGGCAGCCCCAGCGCGTAGAGGACCCGCTTGAAGGGCCGCGACCGCGAACCGTCGATTGCCGCCAGGAGGTTGCGGGCCGACACCTCGGCGAAGCGGTCCATGCCCACGAGTTGCTCCTCGCTCAGGTCATAGATGTCGGCAACGTCGGCGATCAGCTCCTCTTCCAAGAAGCGCATCGCCTGCTTCTCGCCGAAGCCGTCGATGTCCATAGCGCCCTTGCTGACGAAGTGCTTGACGTGCTGGAAGGACTGGCCCGGGCAGCCGGTGCGGTTGGGGCAGATCGTGAACACCGCTCCCTCCGGCTTGACCGTCTCGGTGCCGCAAGCGGGGCACTTCTTCGGCGGCTTCGGCTTGCGCGCGCTCTTGTTCTGCCGTTTCTGGATCAACGGCGAGACCACCTGCGGGATCACGTCGCCGGCGCGCATCACCACCACCTCGTCGCCCTCGCGAACGTCCTTGCGCGCCAGGTCCTCCTCGTTGTGCAGGGTCGCCGTGCTGACCGTGACTCCGCCGACGTGGACCGGCTCGAGCATCGCAAACGGCACCAGGTGGCCGGTTCGGCCGACGTTCCAGACGACGCCGTTCATCCGCGTCGTCGCCGTCGTCGGCGGGAACTTCCAGGCGATCGCCCAGCGCGGCTCGCGCCCCACCACGCCCAGCTCGCGCCACAGCGCCCGCTCGTCGACCTTGACGACGACGCCATCTATCTCATAGTCGAGCGTCTCGCGCCGCTCCTCCCACCAGTGGCAGCGCTCGACCACGCCCTCCACCCCGCGGTGGTGCGCGGTGTCCGGGTTGACCTTGAAGCCGCGCGCATCCAGCCACGCGACCTCGTCCATATGAGTGGCGAGGTCGAGCCCGCGGACCGCGCCGATCCCGTAGCACCAGGTCGAGAGCGGTCGTTCGGCTGCCAGCGCCGGGTCGAGCTGGCGGATCGAGCCCGCGGCCGAGTTGCGCGGGTTGGCGAAGGTCGGTTCCTCGGCTGCGGCGCGGCGCTCGTTGAGGGCTTTGAACGCGGCAATCGGCAGGTAGACCTCGCCGCGGACTTCGATCAGCTCGGGTGCGTCGGAGATGCGCAGCGGCACCGAGCCGATCGTGCGCAGGTTCTGGGTCACGTCCTCGCCGATCCGGCCGTCGCCGCGGGTGGCGCCGCGTACGAGCACGCCGTCCTCGTAGGTCAGCGAGATCGCCAGGCCGTCGATCTTCGGCTCGCTCGTGTAGCTGAACTCGGAGGCCGTGATGTCGAGTCGCTTGAGGTAGTTGGCGAGCCGGTTCTCCCAGGCCCGCAGCTCCTCCTCGTTTCGCGCGTTGCCGAGCGAGAGCATCTGCTCGTGGTGCTCGACCTGCTCGAAGCGGTCGAGCGGCGGCGCCCCGACCCGCTGCGTCGGCGAGTCGGCCGTGCGCAACTCGGGGTTGTCGGCCTCGAGCGCCCGCAGCTCGTCGAGCAGCGCGTCGTAGGCATCGTCGCCGACCTCGGGTTCGTCGAGGACGTAGTAGAGCCGGTTGTGGCGCTCCAGCTCCCGCCGCAGCTCGGCGGCGCGCTGTGCGTCGGCCTCGCTCACGCCGCCGGGGCGCAGGCGGCCAGCATCTCCTCGAAGCGCCAGTTCCGCAATCGCTCCAGGCCGCCGTGGTCGGTGAGGTCGAAGTGGATCGGCGTGACCGCGATCCGCCCCTGCGAGACCGCCATCAGGTCGGAGCCCTCGAGCTCCTCGAAGCCGGGCTGCCAACCGTAGATCTCGTAGCGGCGCCGACCGTCCTCATCCTCGGAGACGAGCTTCAGCTCGTCGTTGTAGACGCGTTTGCCAAGCTTGGTCACCTCGACCCCGGTCGGCTCGCCGGCCGGACAGTTGACGTTGACCAGCGTCTCGGAGGGCATCGGCTCGGTGGTCAAGCGGGCGACCAGCTGAGCGAGGAACGAGGCCGCCACGCCGAAGTCGAAGCGGCCGCTGACATAGCCCATGCCGCCGCCGGAGGACTGCTGGGAGATCGCCACGGCGGGGATGCCGAGTACGATCCCCTCGAAGGCCGCTGCGACGGTGCCGGAGTAGGTGATGTCGTCGCCGAGGTTGGCGCCGTGGTTGATCCCCGAGACGATCAGGTCGGGTCGGTGCCCGACCAGGCCCAGCTCGGCGAAGCGGACGCAGTCGACTGGGGTGCCGTCGGTGGCAAAGCCCCGGTCGCCGTCGCCGAACTCGAGCTCCTCGACGGTCAGCGGCGAGCGGGTGGTGATGCTCCGTGCGGTGGCGCTGCGGTTGGAGTCCGGGGCGATCACGTCGACGTCTACTCCGTCGAGGGCGCGCAGGGCGCGGCGGGCCGCCTGTAGGCCAGGGGCGGAGATCCCATCGTCGTTCGTCAACAGCACGCGCATGAAAGGCCGATTCTAGGGACGGGGAAGGGGGTGTCCTCGCCTTGCTGGGTTTTCGCCAGAACGCCTGGTGCCGTCCGAGGTTGCTTGCGGGGCGAAAAGAGGACGCCGCTGCGGCGAGGACACCCCCTTCCCCGTCCACACAAAGCGCCGGATGAGACACGAGCTGGGAGAACGCGGGCATACTGCGCGCGTGAACACCGTGCGGCTGGACATCGAATACGACGGTGGAAGCTTCCATGGATGGGCGGCTCAGCCGGGGTTGCGGACCGTGCAGGGGGAGCTGGAGGCTGCCTTGGCGACTGTGCTGCGGGAGCCGGTGAAGCTGACGGTGGCCGGCCGGACCGATACGGGGGTGCATGCGCTTGGGCAGGTGGCTAGCTTCGTCAGCTCGACTGAGATCAAGGGGGATCTGGCGCGGCGGTTGAACGGGGTCGGGCCCGACGACGTTGCCGTCACCGCGGCGAGTGTGGTCGAGGACGATTTCGATGCGCGGCACAGCGCCAAGTCGCGCAGCTACCGCTACCGCCTGCTGGCCCGCTCGGCGCCAAGCCCCTTCGAGCAGAACCACGCCCTCTGGTGGCCTCACCGCTATGACCTCGACGCCCTCAAAGCGTGCGCCTCAGCCCTCCAAGGCAATCACGACTTCACCGCCTTCACCCCGACCCAAACCGACCACGTCCGCTTCGACCGCGACATCCACCACGCAAGCTGGGAGCAAGCAGGAGACATCCTCACCTTCCGCATCACCGCAGACGCCTTCATGCGCAACATGGTGAGAATCCTGGTCGGCACGATGCTCGAGGTAGGAGGAGGCCGCCGCTCCCCCGCAAGCTTCACGAAGCTACTAACAGGCGCCCCCCGCTCCGCAGCCGGCGACACCGCCCCACCCCACGGCCTCTACCTGGAGAAAGTCAGCTACTGAGAGGAGCGGGAGGGGGTGTCCCACCGCGCAGCGGCGTCCCGTTTTTCGCACGAACCACTCGGGCGAGAGAAACAGGGTCCAAGGCGAAAAACCCAGCAAGCGGTGGGACACCCCCTCCCGCTCCCTACACCAGCTCTAGATAAACCATCTCCGTAGAGTCCGACCGCCGCGGGCCAAGCTTGACGATCCGCGTGTAGCCCCCGGGGCGCTCGACGTAGCGAGGCGCCACCTCCTCGAACAGCTTGTGCACGATGAACTTGTCGTTGTGCAGCGTCGCCAGCGCCTGACGACGAGCGTGAAGGTCGCCGCGCTTGGCCAGCGTGATCAGCTGCTCGACCTCGGGCTTGACCGCCTTGGCCTTCGCCTGGCTGGTCTTGATCCGCTCGTGCTCGATCAGCTGCTTGGAGAGGTTGGACAGGAGCGACTCCCGGTGCGCCGCGTTGCGACTCAGTTTGTTCCGCTTCTTACGGTGGCGCATCGGGTTCCTTGGCTCGCTCTCGCCGCTTCCTCAGTCCGCCTGGAGATCGAGGCCGCGGGACTGCAGGGTCTCGATCACTTCGTCGATCGACTTCGAGCCGAAGTTGGGGATTGCGTTCAGCTCCGAACGGGTCTTGCGAACCAGGTCGCCGACGGTCTGCACACCGGCCCGCTTGAGGCAGTTGTAGGAGCGCACGCCCAACTCCAGCTCCTCGATCAGGATCTCGTCGAGGCCGTTGTTGGCGGCCGAGCCGCCCACGTCGCCGCCGCCGATCGCGGACAGGCCGTCGCCGCCGGCGAGCGGAGCCGCAATCGCTTCGCGAGCAGTCAGTTCCTCGACCCGCTCGGCATCGGTGAAGATCGCCAGGGTCTTGATCAGGATCTCCGAGGCCTCGCGCAGGGCAGCGGCGGGCTCGATCGAGCCATCGGTCTCGAGGTCCAGGGTCAATTTGTCGAAGTCGGTCCGCTGGCCTACGCGAGCGGTCGCAACCGAGTAGGAGGTGCGGCGAATCGGCGAGAAGATCGAGTCGATCGGGATGACGCCGATCGGCTGCTCGTCAGACTTGTTTTCCTCAGCCGGCGAGTAACCGCGGCCACGACCGATCGTCAGGTAGACCTCGAGCTTGGTTTTCTTCTCCAGCGTCGCGATCGGGGCGTCGGGGTTGAGGATCTCCACCCCCGAGGGAAGGTCGATGTCCTTTGCCTTGACCTCGCCGGGCCCGGTGGCGACAAGGGGCGCCTCGACCTCGTCCGCGTCGGTGTGCATGCGAACGACGAGATCCTTCAAGTTGAGGATGATGTCGGTGACGTCCTCCTTGACGCCCGGCACCGTGGAGAACTCGTGCGCGACGCCCTCGATGCGAACGCTGGTGACGGCAGCGCCGCCAAGCGAGGAGAGCAGGACGCGACGGAGCCCGTTGCCGAAGGTGTAGCCGAAGCCCTTGTCGAGGGGCTCGATGGTGAAGGTGCCGCGGCGGTCATCCGCCTTCTCTGCGGTTATACGAGGGACCTGAAAGTCAGTGGTCATGAGTTCCTTGCTTATGGGTGTTTCAGAAACAGTCCGGACTACTTGGAGTACAGCTCGACGATCAGCTGCTCCTGCACCGGCGCCGAGATCTCCGCGCGCTCGGGGAGGCGCAAGACCTTGGCGGTAAGCGAGTCGTGGTCGGCCTGCAGCCAGGCCGGCACGGTCGAGACCAGCTCGGTCGCTTTGCGAATCGTGTCGGTGGCCGCCGAACCGGACTTGATCGAGATCACGTCCTCGGGGCGCACCTGGTAAGAGGGGACGTCGACGCGCCGGCCGTTGACCAGCCAGTGGCCGTGACCGACCAGCTGCCGGGCCTGGCGCCGCGAGGCGGCAAAGCCGAGGCGCACGAGGACGTTGTCCAGGCGCGACTCGAGCAGTCGCAACAGGTTCTCGCCGGTCACGCCCTCCTGGCGCGAAGCCTTGTCGTAGTAAGCACGGAACTGGCTCTCGAGCACCTGGTAGTAGCGACGCGTCTTCTGCTTCTCGCGCAGCTGCACCCGGTACTCGGACTGCCGCATCCGGCCACGGCCGTGATCGCCGGGCGGGTAGGAGCGACGCTCGACGCCGCACTTGTCGGTGAAGCAGCGCTCGCCCTTGAGGAAGAGCTTCTGGCCCTCGCGACGGCACTGCTTGCACTGGGCCGAGGTGTCGCGAGCCACTAGACCCGCCTCCGCTTCTTCGGGCGGCAGCCGTTGTGGGCCTGCGGCGAAACGTCCTTGACCGTGGTCACGTCGAGGCCGGCGGCCTGCAGCGAGCGAATCGCCGTCTCGCGGCCGGAGCCGGCGCCCTTGGCGAAGACCTCGACCTTTTCAAGGCCGTGTTCCATGCCCTTCTTGGCCGCCGCGTCGGCGGTGACCTGGGCGGCGAACGGCGTCGACTTGCGCGAGCCTTTGAAGCCCGCCGATCCGGCCGACTCCCAGGCGATCACGTTGCCCTGGGGGTCGGTCAAGGTGACGATCGTGTTGTTGAAGGAAGTCTTGATGTGGGCCTGCCCGTAGGCGATGTTCTTTTTGACGCGGCGCCGGGTGCGCCCTTTGGCTGGTTTTTTGGCTGCGGCCATCTCTCTCTATTCCTTATGCCTTGCGCTTGCCGGCGACGCTCATCCGGCGCGGGCCCTTGCGGCCGCGCGCGTTGGTCTTCGTCCGCTGGCCCCTGACAGGCAGGCCACGACGGTGGCGCAGCCCGCGGTAGGAGCCGATCTCCATCAGCCGTTTGACGTCTTGCGAGCGCTCGCGCCGCAGGTCGCCCTCGACCTCGCGCTGCTCGACCGCCTCGCGCAGTTTCACGACCTCTTCCTCGGTCAGATCCTTGACCGCGGTGTTGGGGTCTATGCCGGTCTCCTCGAGGATGTCCTGGGCGGTGGAGCGACCGATGCCGAAGATGTAGGTGAGCCCGATCTCGACCCGCTTGTTGACCGGGATGTTGATCCCCGCGATTCGTGCCATGCGTCAGCCCTGCCGCTGCTTGTGGCGCGGGTTCTGGCAGATGACAAGGACCGCGCCGTTACGGCGGATTACCTTGCACTTTTCGCACATCGGCTTTACGGAAGCTCGGACCTTCATCGCTCCGGTGGTTGTCTCGACTACAGGACTCCCGTCCGCCCCATGAATCGGGCAAGCGGGCACGAACAAACGGCCCTCAGGGCCGACCGGGAAAGATAGCAGGGGACGGGCTTGGGGGACCGGGTGGTGGAAAGCTGAAGGGGGCAGATGTCAGGCAGCAATCCGGGCACCGACATCGAGTGTCACCTGCCGGTCGGGTGCCGAGAGCGCAGCTTGCGCCGCTGCGATCAGCGCTTCCCCATCCAACGCATAGAGCTCAGCAGCCGCCCGAAGCGGCTTCTCGAAATCATGCTTCCGAGTACCGATCACGTCAACCATCACCGGCCGATCCTCGACGAGGCCAACGATGACCGCGCCGTTTTCAACGTCCTCTCCGTGACCAAGCCTGGAGACCTTCTCCAGCTCGATCTGGATCGTGTCACCCTCGCTGTCGTAATCGGCTTTCATCAGTTTCTTCTCTCCTGAATTGTGACAATAAGCTCCGGATCGTCAAGGGCAACGACCACCCATACCCGCATGTCGCCGACGTAGCCGGTGTAACGCGGATTCCAGCGATTGTCGGCGTCGACGAAGACGGGCGAATCGACCACGGCTTCCGCTTGCTCGATCACAACGCCCTTCTCACGTGCCTTGTTTTTTGCGTGTCGACTGAATCGCACGCTCCCTGTAAGAGCTGGACGAGCGAAACTCGCCACCTCACGACATCCAACTTCCGAGAATCGCCGCTGGGCGGCCTAGGCAGAGCCGTCCACGAGCGCCAGGGTGAAGCCGTCGTAGCCCTTGCCGCCGACCGTCTGGATCGTCGTCGCGGTCACGCGGGGGTCGGCGGCGATCAGCTCGTGCAGGCGGCGCTGCGCGGGAATCGTGGGATCGTCGGTCTTGGGATCGACGAGGGCCCCGTCGCGGATGACATTGTCGGCGACAATCAGGCCACCGGGGCAGGTGCGATCCAGGGCCCAGGTGAAGTAGTCGGGCGTATGGATCTTGTCCGCGTCGATGAAGACGAAGTCGAACGGCCCGGCCCTCTCGGCCTCCAAGTCGGGTAGCGCCTCGAGCGCGGGCCCGATCCGCAGGTCGACCAGATCCGCCAAGCCGGCGTTGGCGATGTTCGAGCGTGCGACCTCCGCATAGTCGGGATCTGCCTCGAGCGTGATCAGCCGACCGCCTTCTGGCAGTGCACGCGCAAGCCAGATCGTGCTGTACCCCGCCAGCGTCCCGAACTCCAGCACTGTCCGCGCCCCGATCGACCGCGCCAGGATCTCCAGCAGCCGCGCCTGCGGCGGCGAGACCTGGATCTCCGGCAGCCCCGCGTCACCGCCGGCTTTAAGAGCTTCCTTCAGCATCTCATCTTCCGGCGCCAGCAACTCGCTCACGTAATCGTCAACGGCTGTCCAGCGATCCCGTTCCATGCGGTAATTCTGACGAACGCCCTCCCCTCCACACAAACGCTCTCGTCCCTACTCGTCCTCGTGCCAGGGCGTGAGAATCCGCGGCCCGTCGGCGGTGACCGCGATCGTGAACTCGAAGTGGGCAGCGAGGGTGCCGTCCTGGGAGTAGACGGCCCAGCCGTCGTCGCCCATGCGGACCAGCGGCCCGCCGGCGTTGACCATCGGCTCGATCGCCAGCACGGTTCCCTCCTCCAGCTCCGGCCCCCGGCCGGGCTCGCCGAAGTTGGGGACCTGTGGGTCCTCGTGCATGTCGCGACCGATCCCGTGCCCAACCAAGGTGCGGATGATCGAAAGCCCCTCGATCTCGACCGCGCGCTGGATCGCCGCCGAGACATCGCCGAGGTGGTTGCCGGGCCGCATCTGCTCAGCGCCGGCGAAGAGAGCCGCCTTGGTTACATCGAGTAGCTTGCGCGCCTCGGGCGTCACCGAGCCGATCGGCACGGTCAGCGCGGCATCGGAGACCCAGCCATCCTTGATCACGCCGACGTCGATCGAGAGAACGTCGCCGCGCTTCAGCTCGTAAGGGCCCGGAATGCCGTGCACGACCATCGAGTTGGGCGAGGCGCAGATCGACCCCGGGAAGCCCCGGTAGCCCTTGAAGGCCGGCTCGGCGCCCTGTGAGCGGATGAACTTCTCCGCCGCTTCGTCCAGCTCCCTGGTCGTGACGCCGGCGCGGGCTTTGGCGGCCAGCATCCGCAGGCAGCGAACCAGGATCTGGCCCGACGCGGCCATCTTGTCGACCTGCTCGGGAGTCTTACGGATGATCATCCGATACACGCTAGCCGCCCAGCCAAGTCGCTAGATGGTCTCGTCGGCCTCGAGCTTCAGCGTCGCCAGCGCCCGGCGCAGCTCATCGGCCACTGCGTCCGGCGTGGCGGCGCCATCGATCCGCCGCAGCAGGCTCTGGTGGTCATAGAACTCGATCAGCGGCTCGGTCTTCTCGTGGTAGGTGTCCAGCCGGTGGCGGATCACCTCGGGCTTGTCGTCGTCGCGGACGACCAACTCGCCGCCATCGATATCGCAGACGCCCTCGCGCTCGGGCGGGTTGAAGTCGACGTGAAAGACGTGGCCGTTCTCGGCGCAGGTGCGGCGACCGCCGAGCCTGCGCATCACCTCCTCGTCGCTTGCGTCGATCAGCAGCACCGCGGTCAGCCGCCGGCCAAGCTCGCCCAGCTTGGCCGCCAGCGCCTCGGCCTGTGGCACGGTCCGTGGGAAGCCGTCGAGGATGAAGCCGTCGGCCGCCTCGATCGAGTCGATCCGCTCGGCGATCGCGCCGACGATCACCTCGTCCGGAACCAAGTCGCCGCGGTCCATGTACTCCTTCGCCGCCCTACCCAGCTCCGTTTCGTCACGCACCGCCGCCCGCAGGATGTCCCCGGTCGCGTAGTAGGGCAACTGCAGATCTTCCTGCAGCCGCTCCCCCTGGGTGCCCTTCCCGCTACCGGGTGGGCCGAGAAGGACGATGTTGAGCTCTATTTCAGGAACCCCTCGTAGTTCCTCATCATCAACTGCGCCTCGAGCTGCTTGACGGTGTCAAGCGCGACGCCGATCACGATCAGGATCGAGGTCCCCCCGAAGAAGAAGTTCGCCGAGGTCTGGCTGATCAAGATCGTCGGCAATGCCGCCACCGCGCCCAGATAGAGCGCCCCCGGGAAGGTGAGACGGGAGAGGATCCGGTCGAGGTACTCGGCGGTGGGCCGCCCAGGGCGCACACCCGGGATGAAGCCGCCGTATTTTTTCAAGTTGTCGGCCTGGTCGACCGGGTTGAAGGTCACCGCCGTGTAGAAGTAGGTGAAGATGACGATGAAGAACACCTCGCCGACCACGTAAGCCCAGCCGTTGGGGCTGAAGAAGGCGGCGAAGTCGAGAGCTGCGGGCGTGTTCAACATCTGGCCGATCGTCGGCGGGAAGGCCATGATCGAGGCGGCAAAGATGACCGGGATGACGCCGGCCATGTTGACCCGCAGCGGCAGGTAGGTGGAGCCACCGGAGGTCATTTTGCGCCCAACCATCCGTTTCGCGTACTGGACCGGGATGCGGCGCTGCCCCTCTTGGACGAAGACGATCGCGACGATCACGGCCAGTGCGACGAACGGCATCATCACGACGAAGACCTGATCCGGGTTGGTCCACCATGCCTGCAGCCCATTGGGGATGCGCGAGACGATCGAGGCGAAGATCATCAGCGAGATGCCGTTGCCGACGCCGCGCTGGGTGATCAGCTCGCCCAGCCACATCAGCAACGTGCAGCCTGCGGTCAGGCAGATCACGATCAGCAGAACCTTGGGCCCGGTGAGGGTGCCGATGACGTTGTTGCCGCCGGCCGCCTTGCCGAAGGAGCGAAACAGGAAGACATAGCCAAAGGACTGCGCGAAGGCCAGCCCGACCGTGAGATAGCGGGTGTACTGGGTGATTTTCTGCTGCCCGACCTCACCCTCTTTCTGCAGTTTCTCCAGCGATGGCACGACCACCGTCAGCAGCTGCAGGATGATCGAGGCGGTGATGTAGGGCATGATCCCCAGCGCGAACAGCGAGAGGCGCGAGAGTCCGCCGCCGGAGAAGGTGTTGAGGAAGTTGAGGATGTTGCCCCCGGCGAAGTTGGACGAGAGTTCCTTGACCGCGCCTGCGTCGACCCCGGGTGCCGGGATGTAGGCCCCGAGCCTGTAGAGCAGCAGCATCGCCGCGGTGAACGCAAGCTTCTTGCGGATCTCCGCGACGCCGAAAGCGTTCGCAATAGTCCTGAGCATTAGGGCTCCAGAGTGTGACAGGAACCGCCGGCAGCCTCGATCTTCTCGCGGGCTGCCGCGCTGAAACCGTGCGCGTGAACCTCGAGCTTCTTCGAGATCTCGCCGCGAGCGAGGATCTTCACCGGCTCCGAGCGCTTTGCCAGGCCCTTTGCCTTGAGCGCCTCGACGTTGACCTCGGCGCCGGCGTCGAAGCGCTCCTCGAGGTCGCCGACGTTGACCGGCTGGGTCGCGGTGCGGAAGTTCTCGAAGGGCATCGACTGCTTTTTGTGCGGGCCACGCAGCTTTCGCATCCGCATGTGGATCGGGTTCTGCCCGCCCTCATAGCCGGCCTTGCGCTTGCGGCCCGAACGCGCTCCGGCGCCCTTGTGACCCCGTCCGGAAGTCTTTCCCAGCCCACTGCCCTCGCCACGCCCGATCCGCTTGCGCGGCCGTTTCGAGCCCGGCTTGGGCGAGAGGTTATGAAGCCCGATCTCCAGCGTGCGCTCGCTGGGAGCGTCGTCTTTTTTGGCTTTCTCAGCCACCGTTCACCTCGACGAGATGGGAAACGACCCGAATCTGCCCCTGCAACTGCGGAGAGTCTTTCCGCTCAACAGCGCGACCGATCTTCCCGAGTCCAAGCGCAGCCAACGTAGCTTTCTGACTGGGATTGGTCCCGGCAAGCGAGCGAACCTGCTTGATAGTCACCGCACTCATTCAGCTTTCTCCTCAACGGCTGGGGCGGTCTCCTCCTGCGCCGGAGCCTCAGCGGATTTCGCCTCGGTGGCCGGAGCCTCAGCGCCCTCACCCGTGGGTGGCGCGGACGCGGGGGGGTCGAGAACGGAGACCCCGTCCCCGCCCGCAGACCCCTCCGTGGCCGCGTCGGGACCCACGGCTGAGGCATCCGAACCCTCGGCCGTAATAGTCGAAGCTCCGTTCGACTTCTGAACTCCCAAGACTTGCGCCACGGTCAGCCCCCGCAGCTCGGCAACCTCCTCAGGCCTACGCAACCGCACCAAGCCGTCCATCGTCGCCTTGACGAGGTTGATCGGGTTCTGCGTGCCGATGCTCTTGGTCAGCACGTCGCGCACGCCGCCAAGCTCGAGCACGGCGCGCACGCCGCCGCCGGCGATCACGCCGGTACCGGGGCTGGCCGGGCGCAGGACCACGTGCCCCGCCCCGTAGCGACCGATGATTTTGTGGGTCAGCGTCTGCCCGTATTTGGGCACGCGGATCAGGCTCTTGCGCGCGTTCTCGACCGCCTTCTGGATCGCCAGCGGAACCTCGCGGGCCTTGCCATAGCCGATCCCGACGACACCCTCTTCGTCGCCGACGGCGACGAGCGCGGTGAAGGAGAAGCGGCGACCGCCCTTGACCACCTTTGCGACGCGGTTGATCTCGATCACCCGCTCCTGGAGATCGAGGCCGCGCGGGCTCACCGTCTCCACGTTGGTCATGTCCATGCCCTTCATCGGACCGGACACCGTAGCTGACTGAACGAGAGAGCGGAGGGCATCAGAATTTCAACCCACCCTCGCGGGCGCCTTCGGCCAGAGCCTTGACGCGACCGTGGAATTGGTAGCCACCGCGGTCGAAGACACAGGCCTCGATTTTGGCCGCCTTGGCCCGCTCGGCAAGCAGCTCGCCGGCGCGCTTCGCCTGCTCGCTTGCCGTCAGTTTGCGCAGCTCCGGCTCGGTCCAGTTGACCGCGGCCAGGGTGCGACCGGCAGCGTCGTCGACGAGCTGGGCAAAAACGCCGCGGTTGGAGCGGTAAACGGAGAGGCGCGGCCGCTCGGAGCTGCCGACGATCCGGGCGCGAACCCGGCGGCGGCGGCGCAGGCGCCGCTGGCGCTTGGTGAGAACGGTCATCGCTAGGCCCTCTTCCCGACCTTGCGCATGACGTGCTCGTCGCGGTAGCGGATTCCCTTGCCCTTGTAGGGCTCCGGCGGACGGCGCTTGCGGATGTCGGCGGCGACCTGCCCGACCAGCTGCTTGTCGATTCCCCGCACGATGATCTCGGTCGGCTGGGGAACCTCGAACTCGATCCCCTCCGGCGGCTCGATCGGGACCGGGTGCGAGTAGCCGAGCGCCATCTCCAAGTTCTTGCCTTTCAGCTGGGCGCGGTAGCCGACACCCTGGATCTCGAGCCGCTTCTCGAAGCCGTCGGTGACGCCCTCGACCATGTTCGCGATCAGGCTCCGGGTCAGCCCGTGCAGGGCGCGATGCTCGCCGCGATCGGTCGGACGCTCCACGGTGACCGTGCCGTCCTCCTGCTGAACCTTCATCTCGGCCGAGAGGCTCTGCGCCAACTCGCCCTTCGGCCCCTTGACGGCAACCCGCCCAGGGGCGAGCTCGACCGTGACGGACTCGGGGACGGGGATCGGTTTTCTTCCAATTCGGCTCATCGTTGAATGCTCCGGGTCACCAGACGTAGGCGACGACCTCGCCGCCGACGCCCTTCTGCTTCGCTTCGTGCCCGGTCATCACGCCTACCGAAGTGCTGACGATCGCGGTGCCGGTGCCGCCATGCACGCGTGGCACTTCGGTGTGATCGACGTAGCGCCGCCGGCCGGGCCGCGAGATCCGCTCCAGTCCGATGATCACCGGACGGCGGTCCTCGGTGTACTTGAGGCGGATCTCGATCGCCTCGCCAACCTTTGCCGGCTTGCGATGGAAGTCGCGGATGTAGCCCTGCTCCTTGAGGATGCGGGACATCTCCTCCTTCAACCGGGAGGCGGGAATCAGCACGTCGTCATGGCCGGAGCCAAGCGCGTTGCGGATCCGGGTCAGGTAATCGGCTATCGGGTCGTTCAGCATGTTGTGTTCTTCCTGTCCCTGTTCCTACCAGCTCGACTTGGTCATGCCGGGGACGTAGCCGTCGTGAGCGGCCTCGCGAAGGCAGATCCGGCAAAGGCCGAACTTGCGGTAGTAGCCGCGCGGACGCCCGCAGCGACGACACCGGTTGTATTCACGCGATTTGAACTTGGCCTTGCGGCCCTGCTTCACCTTCATCGAAGTCTTAGCCATCTTCAGAATCCTCCTCGCCGGCAGCGCTGTCGGCCTCGTCGCTCTCGCTCTCGGCGTCACCCTCGGTCTCCTCGCCGGCCTCTGGCTCGGGCTTGGCATATGCCTCGGGGTTCTCCTCTTTCAACTGCTCCAGCGCGGCCTGCTCGGCCTCTGCCCGCTGGCGAGCCTCCTCTTTGCGGCGCTCCTCCTCCGCCTCGGCCTCCGCCTCTGCGTCGCGACTGCCCGGCCGGCCCTCTTTGGCAAACGGCATGCCGAGCCCGAGCAGCAGCTCGAAAGCCTCGACGTCGGTCTGGGCGGAGGTCGCGATGGTGATGTCGAGGCCGCGCACCTCGTCGATCGAGTCGTAGTCGATTTCGGGGAAGATCAGCTGCTCCTTGACGCCCATCGAATAGTTGCCACGGCCGTCGAAGGAACGCGGGTTGAGCCCGCGGAAGTCGCGGATACGCGGCACGGCGATCGAGGTGAGGCGATCGAAGAACTCCCACATCCGCGCCCGGCGCAGGGTTACCGAGAGGCCGACCGGCATCCCCTCGCGAACTTTGAAGGAAGCGATCGACTTGCGGGCGCGGCGCACGCTGGGCTGCTGACCGGCGATCAGCGCCAGCTGCTCCTGGGCGGCCTCGAGCATTTTCGCGTTCTGCTTGGCCTCGCCGACGCCCATGTTGAGGACGATCTTCTGCAAACGGGGAATCTGCATCGCGCTCGAGTAGCCGAATTTCTTGGTCAGCGCCGGGGCCACGTCCTGCTCGTAGCGCTCGCGCAGGCGCGGCGGCGGCGCGGCTTGGGATTGAGGGGTCGTTGCCGCCTCCACTAGAGCGACACCCCGCTCCGCTTCGCGAACCGCTCGCGCTTGCCGCCTTTGTCCCGGCGCACGCCGATCCGCGTCGGCTTGTTGTCTTTGGGGTCGAGCAGCATCACGTTGGAGACGTGAATCGGGCCCTCCTTCTCGACGATCCCGCCGAGCTGCTGGCCCGCTTTCTGCACGTCCTGGGTCGGGCGCGCTTTTTCGTGGCGCTTGACCGTGTTGATGCCCTCGACGTAGACGAAGCTGCGCTTCGGTTCGGTGCGCAGCACGCGGCCGGTCTTGCCGGAGTCCTTGCCACCGATCACCTTGACCATGTCGTCCGTCCTGATTCGCATCGCCTTGGCCATCAGAGAACCTCCGGCGCCAGCGAGACGATTTTCATGAAGTTGCGATCGCGCAGCTCGCGGGCCACCGGCCCGAAGATGCGGGTCCCGCGCGGGTTGTTGCTGGCCGGGTCGATCAGCACGGCGGCGTTTTCGTCGAAGGAGATGTAGGTGCCGTCGGAGCGGCCGAGCTGCTTCTTCGTCCGCACCACGACCGCCTGCACGACCTCGCCCTTGCGGACACCGCCCTGCGGGCTCGCCTGTTTGACCGTCGCGGTGATCACGTCGCCGACGCCGGCGTAGCGGCGGTGCGAACCGCCCTTGACGCGGATGCAGAGGATCTCCCGCGCACCGGAGTTGTCGGCAACTTTGAGTCTGGACTCCTGCTGAATCACGTTCCGCTCCTACTTCGCCTTCTCCAGCACCTCGACCAGGCGCCAGCGCTTGGTCTTGGAGAGCGGGCGGGTCTCGACGATGCGAACCATGTCGCCCTCGCCTGCCTCGTTGAGCTCATCGTGAGCGTGGAGGTTGCGTGAGCGCCGCACGACCTTCTCGTAGGTCGGGTGGCGCCGGGCGGTGTCGATCCGAACCGTGATCGATTTCTGGCCCTTGTCGGAAACGACGATCCCCTGCCGCACCTTGGCCGCGTTGGCGTCCTTCTCGGCGGGGGGAGTACCGGTCCCCGGAGTCTTCTTTTTCTTCGCGGCAGCCCGTTCCTTGCGCCGTTCAGCGCCACGGCGCTTGCGCTCAGCCAACCGCTCCGCCTTACGCTCCTCAGGCGACTGCTGCGGCTTAGCCTTATGCGGCTTGCGAGAAGCTTCGAGCCGCTTCTTCTCCTTCCAAGGAAGATCGTCCTCAGGATTGGGCTCAGCCTCTGCGGCGGGCGCTTCGTCCTTCGCAGCTTTCTCCTCTTTAGGCGCAGGGGCGTCCGCCTCTTCGGCCGGAACCTCAGACTCAGACCCCCCATCCGTGGGTGGCGCGGACTCGGAGGAGTCGAGAACGGAGGCCTCGCCCCCGCCCGCAGACTCCTCCGAGGCCGCGTCGGGACCCGCGGCCTCAGGCGCCTCGTCCTTAGGAGCGTCCTGCTCGGTGCTCTCGTCTTTTTTCGTCTCGTCCTCAGCCATCATTTCCTCAGCTCTCGATCGACGTCGATCCCGCGCTCCTTGGCCACGGTCAGCAACCGCGCGATGTCCCGTTTGGCGACGCTCAACCGGTGCGTGTTCTCCAACTCGCCGGTCGCGTGCTTGAAGCGCAGGTTGAAGGACTCCTGCTTGGCATCGATCAGCTTCGCGACCAGCTCGTCGTCTTTCAGGTTGTGGGCCTCGGAAGCCTTCATCAACCCTCAGCCCCCTCACGCGTGACGAATTTGGTCTTGATCGGGAGCTTGTGACCGGCCAGGCGCAGCGCCTCGCGGGCGAGGTCCTCGGGGACACCGGCGAGCTCGAACATCACCTTGCCCGGCTTGACCACCGCGACCCAACCCTCCGGGTTGCCCTTGCCCGAGCCCATCCGGGTCTCGGCGGGCTTCTTCGTGTAGGGCTTGTCGGGAAAGATGTTGATCCAGACCTTGCCGCCACGTTTGATCTTGCGGGTCATCGCGATACGAGCGGCCTCGATCTGGCGGTTGGTGATCCAGCCGCGATCGAGCGCCTTCAGCCCGTACTCGCCGAAAGCGACGTGGCTGCCGCCCTTGGTGTAGCCGCGCATCCGGCCGCGCATCTGTTTGCGGTGCTTGACCCGTTTCGGCATCAGCATCAGCGACCGCCTCCCCCGCCACGCCCGCCGCGGCCACGATCGCCGGGACGACCGCCGCGCTGCTGTTGAACGCCCTGCGGCTCGCCATCGGCGGGGACCTGGTCGGAGCGGAAGCCCTCGGGCATGACTTCGCCCTTGTTGATCCAGCATTTGACGCCGATCCGGCCCGCGGTGGTGCGCGCCTCGAAGAAGCCGTAGTCGATGTTGGCGCGCAGGGTATGCAGCGGCACCCGGCCGTCCGAGTAGCTTTCGGTCCGCGCCATCTCGGAGCCGCCGAGACGACCGGACACCTGCAGCTTCACTCCCTTGGCGCCGGAGCGCATCGCCGAGGTAAGGGCGCGTTTCATCGCGCGGCGGAAGGCGACCCGGTTCTGCAGCTGCTCGGCGATCGACTGGGCGACCAGTTTGGCGTCGAGCTCGGGGCGCTTCACCTCGCGGATGTTCACCTTGACCGGCTTGCCGGTCAGCTTGTGCAGCTCCTTGCGCAGGGCGTCGACTTCGCTGCCGGACTTGCCGATCACGATGCCGGGCCGAGCGGTGTGGATGTCGACGGAGACCTCGCCGCGGCGCTCGATCGTGATGCTCGAGAGGCCGGCGTGGGCGAGTTTGCCCTCGATGTGAGTGCGGATCTTCAGATCCTCCTCGAGCACGTCGGCGAAGCCCTTCTCGTCGAACCAGTTCGACTTCCAATCCTGGATGTAGCCGACGCGGAAGCCGCCGGGATGGATCTTCTGTCCCATGGCCTAAATCTCCCCTTCCGGGCTCAAGGCCACGGCGATGTGGCTGGTTCGCTTGTTGATCGGGGTCGCCCGTCCCAGCGCGCGCGGCCGGAAGCGGCGCAGCGTCGGGCCTTCGTCGACGGTGATCTCCGTCACCCGCATCTCGTCGGAGACGAGGTCATGGTTGTTCTCCGCATTGGCGGCAGCCGACTCGATCAGCTTGCCGATGTCCTCCGCCGCGCCGCGAGGCGAGAACTGCAGCAGCGCCCGAGCCCGGTCGATGTGCAGGCCGCGGACCTGATCGGCGATCAGGCGCGCCTTGCGCGGCGCGACCCGCACGTAGCGGGAGCTGGCGCGAACGACGATCGGTGCCGGTTTTGCTTTCGGAGCCTCTTTTTTCTTCGCGGGCTCTTTTTTGGTGGCGGTTTTGGCAGCCGGCTTTTTCGCGGCCTCTTTTTTCGGCGCAGCTTTTTTCTTGGCTGGCGCTTTTTTCGCTTTCGCTTTTTTCGCCGGTTTTTTCGCTTTTTTGTCGTCGGCCATCGCTATTCACCCTTGCCCGTGCCGGAGTGGGCGCGGAAGGTCCGCGTCGGCGCGAACTCGCCGAGCTTGTGGCCGACCATCGACTCCGAGATGAAGACCGGCACATGCTTCTTGCCGTCGTGAACCGCGATCGTGTGGCCGACCATGTCGGGGAAGACCGTCGAGGTCCGCGACCAGGTTTTGACCATCTGTTTCTGGCCGGACTCGTTCATCGCCGAGATCCGCTTCATCAGCGCCGCTTCCACCCACGGCCCCTTTTTGGTCGAGCGTCCCACGGTTACCTCTTCTTCTTCCCGCGGCGACGGCCGCGCACGATGTAGCGGTCGGACTGCTTGCCCTTCTTGCGGGTGCGGTAGCCGAGCGTCGGCTTGCCCCATGGGGTCACAGGGTGACCGCCGGGGGTGTGATGGGCCTCGCCGCCGCCGTGCGGGTGGTCGACGGGGTTCATCGCCACGCCGCGACTCTGCGGTCGCTTGCCCTTGTGCCGGCTGCGGCCCGCCTTGCCGATCTTCATGTTCTGGTGCTCGGCGTTGGAGAGTTGGCCGACAGTCGCCCGGCACTCGGCGCGAACCATCCGCATCTCCGAGGAGGGCAGCCGCAAGGTCACCATCTCCCCCTCCTTCGCCACCAGCTGGATCGCCGTGCCCGCGGCACGACCCATCTTGCCGCCCTGGCCGGCAGTCAGCTCGACGTTGTGGACGATCGTGCCGGTCGGCATCTCACCCAGGCTCAGTGCGTGGCCCGGTTTGATGTCCGCTCCCTGGCCCGACTGGACCGTGTCGCCGACCGAGAGGGCGGCCGGCGCGAGGATGTAGCTCTTCTCGCCGTCGGCGTAGTGGATCAGCGCGATGTAGCAACTGCGGTTCGGGTCGTACTCGATGGTGGCGACCTTGGCGGGCACGCCGTCCTTGAGGCGCTTGAAGTCGATCTTGCGGTAGCGGCGCTTTGCTCCGCCGCCGCGATGGCGCGCAGTGACGCGACCGTTGACGTTGCGGCCACCGGTCTTGCGCAGCCCTTCGGTCAGCTTCGCCTCGGGCTCGGAAGCCGTCAGCTGCTCGCGCAGCGGGTAGGTCGCGAAGCGGCGGCCGGGGCTGGTCGGTTTGGTTTTGCGGTTCGGCATCTCTCTCCCTACGCAGTCTCGGCGCCTTCGAACAGCTCGATCCGTTCGCCCGGCATCACCTGGACGATCGCCTTCTTCCAGCCGCGGGTCCGGCCTTTGCTCAGGTTGCGGCGCTTCGGCTTGGGGCGCACCTTGGAGGTCCGCACCTCGGCCACGCCAACGCTGAAGATCTCTTCGACCGCGGCGGCGATCTGGGTCTTGTGGGCGCTGTCGGCGACCCTGAACGTGTACTTGCCTTCGGCGATCAGCGCGTAGCTCTTCTCCGAGACCACCGGGCGGACGATGATGTTGCGCGCGTCCATCAGCCCAGCCTCTCCCCGAGCGTTTCGAGCGCCTTTTCGGAGAGCACCAGCGAGGCGGCGCCGATCACGTCGGCGACGCCGATCGCACCGACCTCGGCGACCGTCACCCGGGCGATGTTGCGAAAGCTCTTGACGGCGCCGGTCTCCTCGGCGTCGAGGACGACCAGGGTCGAGCGCTTCGCGCCCCATTTGTCGAGCGCCTGCGCGGCCGCCTTGGTCGAGGGAGTGTCGAACGCGGCGGGGTCGAGCACGGCGACGCTGCCGCGCTCGGCGTGGACCGAGAGCGCTGCCCGCATCGCCTTGCGGCGCGCTTTGCGGTTGACCTTGACCGTGTAGTGCCTGGGCTTGGGGCCAAAGGTGACGCCGCCGCCGAAGCGGCTGGAAACGCCGAGCGTGCCGACGCGGGCGCGACCGGTTCCCTTCTGCCGCCAGGCCTTGGCGGTGGTGAAGGAGACCTCGCCGCGGGTCAGGGTCGAAGCCGTGCCACGCCGACGGGAGGCCATGTCGGCGCGGGCCGTCTCGTGCACCAGCGACTGGTGGAACGGCTCGGAGAAGAGCTCTTTGGGCAGATCGGCTTTCGTCGTCTTGCCGAGCACCGCCGCTTTAGCCATCGGTCCTCACCTCGATCAGGGCGTTGCGCGAGCCGGGAACCGAGCCCCTGAGCAGAAGCAGGTTGCGCTCCGCGTCGACGTCGGCGACTTCGAGGCCACGCTGGGTCGTTCGCTTGTTGCCCATCTGGCCCGGCATCCGCTGGCCTTTGAAGACACGGCCGGGGAAGGCGCTGGCGCCGATCGAGCCGGGCGCGCGGACATTGTGGGAGCCGTGGGTGACGGGGCCGCGGCTGAAGTTGTGGCGCTTGATCCCACCCTGGAACCCCTTGCCGATCGAGATCCCGGAGACTTTCACCTTCTGGCCCGCCTCGAAGGCGGCGACGGTGACGTCGTCGCCCACCTTGGGGCCCTCCTCGGCACCGAGATCCTCGTCGCGGAACTCGACCAGATGGCGCATCGGCGGCGCGCCGGCCTTTTTCAGGTGGCCCAGCTCGGCCTTGCTCAGCTTGCGCTCGGCGACCTCGTCGAAGGCGATCTGCACGGCCGCGTAGCCATCGCGCTCGGCGTCGCGGACGGCGGTCACCTTGCAGGGCCCGGCCTCGATCACGGTAACGGGCACGACCTCGCCGTCCTCGCGGAAGACCTGCGTCATGCCGAGCTTCTTGCCGAGGATCGCAGCCATGAGAGCTAGAGGCGGATCTCGATGTCGACGCCGGCGGGCAGCGAGTCGAGCCGCTGCAGGGAGTCGACGGTTTTCGGCGACGGCTGGAGGATGTCGATCAGCCGCTTGTGGGTGCGGATCTCGAAGTGCTCGCGCGAGTCCTTGTCCTTGAAGGGGGACTTGATCACGCAGTAGACGTTTTTCTCGGTCGGCAGCGGGACCGGGCCGGAAACACTGGCGCCGGTGCGCTCCGCCGTCTCGACGATCTCGCGGGCAGCCCGATCTATGGCGTCGTGGTCGTACGCCTTCAGTCGGATCCGGATTTTCTGTGCCGCGATGGTCGCCACTTTTGTTTCTCTTCTTTGTCTTTCTGCGCGGTCCTTACCGCGCCGAAGGGGCGCCGCCCCTTGGTGGTGGGGCGCCGCCCCTGGTCGTATGTCTTCTTAGTTTCTCGCCGCGAACCCGGCGAGGAGGCGGGCACAAGGCCCGCCTCTGGTGCTGGGCTACTCGATGATGTTTGCGACGACCCCCGAGCCAACCGTCCGGCCACCCTCGCGGATGGCGAAGCGCAGGCCCTGGTCCATCGCGATCGGCTGGATCAGCTCGATCGTCATCTCGACGTTGTCGCCCGGCATCACCATCTCGGTCCCCTCGGGGAGATTGGCGATTCCGGTCACGTCGGTCGTGCGGAAGTAGAACTGAGGCCGGTAGCCGGAGAAGAACGGCGTGTGACGGCCACCCTCCTCCTTCTTCAAGCAGTAGACCTCGGCTTTGAACTTGGTGTGCGGGGTGATCGAGCCCGGCTTGCAGAGCACCTGCCCGCGCTCGATCTCCTCGCGCTTGGTACCGCGCAGGAGCGCGCCGATGTTGTCGCCGGCCTGACCCTGATCGAGCAGCTTGCGGAACATCTCGACCCCGGTGACGACCGTGGTCGTCGTGTCCGTGATGCCAACGATCTCGACCTCGTCGCCGGTGTTGACGATGCCCTGCTCGACGCGGCCGGTGGCAACCGTGCCACGACCGGTGATCGAGAAGATGTCCTCGATCGGCATCAGGAAGGGCTTGTCGAGCTCGCGGACCGGCTCCGGGATGTAGGAGTCGAGCGCTTCGGCCAGTTCGAAGATCGCCTTCTGGGCCTCTTCGTCGCCCTCCAGCGCCTTCAGCGCCGAGCCTTTGACGATCGGGGTGTCGTCGCCGGGGAAGTCGTACTCGTCGAGGAGTTCCTTGACCTCCTCCTCGACCAGCTCGATCAGTTCGTCGTCGTCGACCTGGTCGACCTTGTTGAGGAAGACGACCACGTGCGGGACGTTGACCTGACGGGCGAGCAGGATGTGCTCGCGGGTCTGGGGCATGACGCCGTCGGCAGCCGAGACGACCAGGATCGCGCCGTCCATCTGGGCGGCCCCGGTGATCATGTTCTTGACGTAGTCGGCGTGGCCCGGACAGTCGACGTGGGCGTAGTGGCGGTTCTCGGTTTCGTACTCGACGTGTGACGTCGCGATCGTGATCCCGCGCTCTTTCTCCTCAGGGGCGTTGTCGATCTCGGCGAAGCTCTTCGCTTCGGTATCGCCTTTGCCGGAGAGCGTGGTGGTGATCGCGGCCGTCAGCGTCGTCTTGCCGTGGTCGATGTGACCGATCGTGCCGACGTTCACGTGCGGCTTATCGCGCTCGAACTTCTCCTTTGACATCGCTCTCCGTTCTACCTTTCGAAGTCGGGTTCTGTCTGACTTGGGTGATTGAGTGTTGCAGTTGCCTGGCAGCGGGGAACCTGCTGCCTGCGGGCGAACCTGGGAAATATAGCCAGATTCACGAGGTGGCTCCTACCGGCTCGCCTGCGCGGTGTTCAACTATCTCCTCCGCAATGTTGGAGGGGACCTCCTCGTAGCGCTCGAATTGCATCGTGTAGGTGGCCCGGCCCTGGGTCGAGGAGCGCAGATCGGTGGCGTAGCCGAACATCTCGCCGAGCGGGACGAAGGCCTGCACCGCAAGCGCATTCCCGCGCTGCTCCTGGCCCTGGACTTTGCCGCGCCGTCGCGAGAGGTCGCCGATCACGTCGCCGAGGAAATCCTCGGGCGTTACGACCTCGACCGCCATCACGGGCTCCAGCAGGACGGGGTCGGCCTTGCGGGCGGCCTCCTGGATCGCCATCGAGCCGGCGATTTTGAAGGCCATCTCAGAAGAGTCGACGTCGTGGAAGGAGCCGTCGATCAGTTCGACTTTGACGTCGACCATCGGGTAGCCGGCCTTGACGCCGTTCTCAAGTGCCTCTTTCATCCCCTGTTCGGCCGGGCCGATGTATTCGCCGGGAATGGCGCCGCCCTTGATTTTGTTGACGAACTCGAAACCCTCGCCCGGCGCCGGCTCGGCGTTGATCACGACGTGGCCGAACTGGCCGCGGCCGCCGGTCTGGCGGACGAAGCGGGCCTCGACCTTCTTGACCTCCTTGCGGATCGTCTCGCGGTAGGCGACCTGGGGTTTGCCGACGTTGGCGTCGACTTTGAACTCGCGCAGCATGCGGTCGACGATCACCTCGAGGTGGAGCTCGCCCATCCCGTGGATCAAGGTCTGGCCGGTTTCCTCGTCGGATTCGATCCGGAAGGTCGGGTCCTCCTCGCCGAGGCGCTGCAGAGCCGTGCCCATCTTCTCCTGATCGGCTTTCGTCTTCGGCTCGATCGCGACGGCGATCACCGTCTCGGGGAATTCGATGCTCTCCAGCGCGATCGGGGCATCGGGCGCCGCCAACGTGTCGCCGGTGCCGGTTTCCTTGAGGCCGACTCCGGCGCAGATGTCGCCCGAGTACACCTCCTCGATCTCCTCGCGGCTGTTGGCGTGCATCATCAACAGGCGCCCGATCCGCTCGGTCCTGCCCGTTTTGACGTTGAGCACACGGCCGCCCGCCTCGAGCTTGCCCGAGTAGACGCGGAAGTAGGTCAGTTTGCCGACGTAGGGGTCGGTCATGATCTTGAAGGCAAGCGCGGCGAAGGGACCGCTGTCGTCGGCCGGGCGCTCGCCCTCGGTCGGCTCGTCCTCGCCCTTGCCGGCGGGGATGAGCCCGGTGACCGGCGGAACCTCGAGCGGCGAGGGGAGCAGCTCGACGACCGCGTCGAGCAGCGGCTGCACTCCCTTGTTCTTGAACGAAGAGCCGCAGAGGACCGGGGTGACCTTGGTGTCGAGGCAGGCACGGTGGAGGGATTTCGCGATCCGCTCATGGGGGATCTCTTCCTCGGCGAGGTAGGCCTCCATCAACTCGTCGTCGTATTCGGCGCAGGCCTCGATCAGCTGGGTGCGGTATTCCTGGGCTTGGTCGGCGAGGTCGGCCGGTATCTCGACCGTCTCGAACTCGGTGCCGAGTTCGTCTTTCCAGACCAGCGCCACCATCTCGACCAGGTCGACGACGCCGATGAAGTCGCCCTCGTTGCCGATCGGCAGCTGGATCGGCAGCGGGTTGGCCCCGAGCCGGTCCTTCATCGTCTCCACGGCATTGAAGAAGTCGGCACCGGTGCGGTCCATCTTGTTGATGTAGGCGAAGCGCGGCACCTTGTACTTGTCAGCCTGACGCCAGACGGTCTCCGACTGGGGCTCGACCCCGGCAACGGCGTCGAAGACGGCGATCGCGCCGTCGAGGACGCGCAGGCTGCGCTCGACCTCGACCGTGAAGTCGACGTGGCCCGGCGTGTCGATGATGTTGATCCGGTGGCCGTTCCACTCGCAAGCGGTCGCGGCGGAGGTGATCGTGATGCCGCGCTCCTGCTCCTGTTCCATCCAGTCCATCACCGCGGCGCCCTCATGGACCTCGCCGATTTTGTGCGTGCGGCCGGTGTAGTAGAGGATGCGCTCGGTCGTCGTCGTCTTACCGGCGTCGATGTGCGCCATGATCCCGATGTTGCGGGTTTTCTCTAGGGGGAAGTTGCGTGGCATGGTCTTAAGGTAAGCGTTGTCTTGGCGAAACGGGAACGAGAGAGATCTGAGAAGTCGAGGCCTACCGGCAAGAACCGCCGGGATCGGCGCATGAAAAAGGCCCTCGCGGGCCCGGCGAAACGAACTGCGAAAAAGAAGCCTGAGCGACGCGCGATGATAGCAGCGGTTGGGCGTCGCATACGGGCGGCAACCACGAAGCTCGACGACACGATCAACCGCCGGCTTCAACGGGCCTGGCCTCGACTCGCCAAGACCGGGCGCACGGCGCAGGCAAGGGCCCGTCGCTTCGGCCGCCGTTTGCGCCCAGTCGGCGTTTTCCTCCTCCGTTGCCTGGCCCTGCTCGAACGGTTGCTGCTGCGCGGCGCCGGTCGGGCGCGACGCGGTGCTACCCGCTTCAGTGCTGTGCTCACCCCGCAGAGGGCGATCTGCCTCACCATCCTCGCTGCTGCCGCCTGTCTGATCGCCGCGCAGTTCGTCAACTACCGCGCAGTCGAGATCGACCAGCTGGGCTATGCCGGGCTGCCATCGGCAACCGCGCCGACCGTGGACGTGAAGACCGCCGGCCAAGCGCACGCCTTCCTGCTGATTCCCGTCGCGCTGCTCGCCGCGTTCCTTGCCCTGGTCGCGCTGCGCAACGAGGGGCGGCAAGGGTTGGGGCGAGTCATCTTCGTGCTCGGCCTGCTCAGCCTTGCCGTGATCCTCCTCGTCGACCTGCCGGCGGGACTCGACGCGGGCGTTCAGTCCTCCCGCTTCAGCGGCGCCAAGGCGGTCCTATACGACGGCTTCTACGCCCAGATCGCCGCCGCCGCGGGCTTGATGCTGGGGGGCGCCCTCCTCGTTGCGGCCCCAAAAGCGGCGGCCCGCTACCATGCGCGGCCGTGCCGAACACGAACCAACTTATTCGCAAGGGCCGCAAGCGGCCTAAGAAGAAGACGACCACGCCGGGCCTCAAGTCGGGGCAAGGGCGGAAGAAGGGCGTCGCGGCGCCGCAACGGCGCGGTGTCTGCACCCGCGTCGCCACGGTAACGCCGAAGAAGCCGAACTCGGCTCTGCGCAAGATCGCCCGTGTGCGCCTCACCAACGGGATGGAGGTCACCACCTACATCCCCGGCGAGGGCCACAACCTGCAGGAGCACTCGGTGGTGCTGGTCCGCGGCGGCCGGGTCAAGGATCTGCCGGGCGTCCGCTACAAGGTCGTCCGCGGCACCCTCGACGCCGCCGGCGTCTCCGACCGCAAGCAGGCCCGCTCCCTCTACGGCGTCAAGGCCTCCTAGGAATGCCGCGCCGCTCCGCCGCAACCATCCGTCCCGTCGAACCGGACGCGCGCTTCCGCAACAGGCTCGTCCAGCAAGTCATCAACAAGGTGATGAGCGATGGCAAGAAGTCCCTAGCCGAGCGGATCGTCTACGACGCCTTGGCTATCGTCGGCGAGCGCTCCAACGAGGATGCGGTCGAGACCCTGGAGGCCGCGATCAAACAGCTGACCCCGGTGCTCGAGGTCCGCTCGCGCCGGGTCGGCGGCGCCACCTACCAGGTGCCCGTCGAGGTCCCCGCCCGCCGCGCGCGCACCCTGGCCGTCCGCTGGCTGGTCGATTTCTCCCGCAACCGTCGCGAGTACTCGATGTCGGAGCGACTCGCCAGCGAAATCCTCGATTCGATCGGGCAGCAGGGCGGCGCCTGGAAGCGGAAAGACGACATCTACCGCATGGCCCAGGCCAACAAGGCGTTCGCGCATTACCGTTGGTAGCTAGCCTGGCTCCATGAGCCGGCCGATCCTCGCCGTCGACGTCGACGGCGTCATCTCCCTCTTCGGATTCGACGAGCCACCGGACAAGTCCGAGGCCAGGTTTGAGCTGGTGGACGGGATGGTGCACTGCATCTCGCTGGTCGCGGGAGAGCGGCTGGGGCGGCTGGCCGAGCACTACGACCTCGTCTGGGCGACCGGGTGGGAGGACAAAGCCAACGAATACCTGCCCAACATCCTCGGCCTGCCGGACCTGCCCTTCCTCAGCTTCGACGGGGCCGCCCGTTTCGGCTCGGCGCACTGGAAGCTGGGGCCGCTCGACGAGTACGGCAAGGGACGAGCGCTGGCCTGGATCGACGACAACTTCGACGAGAGCTGCTACGAGTGGGCACGCGAGCGCGAGGAGCCGACCCTGCTCGTCCCCACCGAGTCCCACCTCGGGCTCGAGGAGGTCCAGGTGGAAGCGCTGACCGCCTGGGCCGCCGGCCTCTGACCGGCGCGGGTTGGCCGGCTACACTGACGCGATGGAGGGGTTCTGGCCCATCTTCTTTCTGCTCGTCGTCCTGAAGATCCCGGTCTTCGGAGCGCTCTGGCTCGTCTGGTGGGCGAGCCGGGAACCCGAGCCTGAGACCGCAGAGGACGACTCCGGTCATGGCTTCAACCGTTGGCGTCCCCAACCTCGCCCCCGTGGGCCCCATCATCTGCCTGGAGGCGGAGCTGCGGTCAGGGGCCGGGGTGCCCCCGCGCCGGAACCCGCGCCCGCACTTTCGCGAGGGCGCCGGCGCGGTGCTGCTCACAAGTTCCGTCGCAGGGGCACCCCGGCCCCTGCCACCAGACACCCTTGAGTCGCTAAGCCGCCTGCTTAGTTCGCTTCCGCTGCTTACGAATGTCGCGTAGATAGGGGTGGAAGTCGACCTCGATGGTGTGGCGCTTCGAAGCCACGAAGCGCTTCTTGAGCCAGCGGTCGTAGGCAGAAATCTCAGCGCGCATCTCGGTTGGTGGGGGTAAAGCTGCCTTGCCCTTGAGCAGGTCCGCGATCCATTCGGACTGGGCCTCGGCTATGGGCATAACCGGGCCGAGGGGCTGGACGAAGCCTATGAAGTAGAGGCCCGGGTTCTCGGCTGAGACCGCTCGTTTGTAGAGCGGCATGCGGTTGTCGCGGGCGGCGAAGACCTGCTCGTCGAGGAAGGGGAACTCGATCTTGTAGCCGGTGCAGTAGACGACGAGGTCGATCTCCTCCTCGCTGCCGTCGGCGAAGCGGACCGTGCGACCGCCGGCGAAGCGATCGATGTTCGGCTTGGCCGTTATGTCGCCATGGCCGAGTCGCGGTAGGAGCTCCGAGGAGACGGTCGGGTGGGCCTCGAGCAGCTTGTGGTCGGGCTTCGGCAGGCCGTAGTCGGTCATCTCACCGATGCTCATCTTCAAGAGACGATTGAAGAAGAAGCGCTGCACGAAGATCGGCAGCCTGGTCGTCGCCGGCGGCGCGGATTCGTCGATCGGGGTACCGCCGAGGAACTTGGGAAGCACGTAAGCGCCGCGGCGCATCGCCAAGAACGTCTTCTCGGCGATCCGGGATGACTCGACCGCGACGTCGACGGCGGAGTTGCCGATTCCGAGCACGAGGACGCGCTTGTCCTCGAGGACATCCGACTCGCGGTAATGATGGACGTGCATCTGCTCGCCCTCGAACTCCTCGGCGCCGGGGAATTGAGGTTCGGGCCAGCGCGGCTTCCAGTGATGGCCGTTGGCGACCAGCACCGCCCGGTAGGGCTCGGACAGTCTGCCATCCGGTCCCTCGACCGTCACCTCCCAACCCTCTCCGCTGGGTTCCGCGGCGACCACTTCGGTCCGGAAGGTGATCCTCTCGGTCAGGCCGAAGCGCTCGGCGTAGTCATCGAAGTATTTCGCCACCTGCCAATGACTCGGGTAGTCCGGATAGTCTTCGGGCATCGGAAACGCCTTGTAGGACATCAGCTTGCGGGCGCTGTTGATGTGCAGCGACTTGTAAGCGGACGAAGTCCCGTTGTCGTTCTCATAGCGCCAGTTCCCGCCGATCATCGACCCCTTCTCGAAGCAGTCGAACGGGATCCCACGCGCAGCGAGCACCTGGCAAGCCGTCAGCCCGGAGCTACCCGCCCCGATGATGCAGACCTTCTCCATGTCTGAAATCTAGTCGGCTGGTGAGGAGGGGACGGGGTTCCCCTCCTGGGCAGCGGCGTCCTGTTTTTCGCCTGCCCTACTCAGCGAGTGCCGCGAAGTCCACAGCGAAAAACCCAGCAACCAGGAGGGGAACCCCGTCCCCTCCCCCACTACGAGGCCGGTTTGTCCTCCGAGTTGGACTCGATCTCCTGCGCGAGCTCCTCGAGCTCCTCCGCGAAGGAGGGCCCAAAGCTCTCGACCGGGGTCTCGTCCCCGTCGACGCCGAGCTCGGCCGCCAGCTCGTCTTCGTCGAGCAGGTCTTCGTCCGAAGGCGGCTCGATCGGCACGGCCGGCTCCACCGCCAGCGTCCGGTAGTGCTTGAGACCGGTCGCGGCGGGGATCAGCTTGCCGATGATCACGTTCTCCTTGAGGCCGACGAGTTTGTCCCGTTTGCCCTCGAGCGCCGCATCGGTGAGCACCTTGGTCGTCTCCTGGAAGGAGGCCGCCGAGAGGAAGGACTCGGTCGCCAGCGAGGCCTTGGTGATGCCGAGGATGACCTCCTCGCCTTTGGCCGCAGTGCCGCCATCCGCCTTGATCTGTTTGTTGAGCCGTTTGAGCTGGCCGCGATCTTCGAGCTGGCCGGGCAGCAGTTCGGTCGAGCCCTTCGACTCGATTTTGACCTTCTTCAGCATCTGCCGTGCGATCAACTCGATGTGCTTGTCGTTGATGTCGACGCCCTGCGCCCGGTAGACCTTCTGCACCTCGGCGACGAGGTAGAGCTCGACGTCGGTGCGGCCGCGGATCGCCAGCAGGTCGGCCGGATACAGCGAGCCCTCGTTGAGCTGCTGACCGACCTCGACCTTGTCGCCGTCGGCGACGTGCAGGCGGGTGCGCGGCGGGAAGCTGTAGGCGTGCTCCTCGCCGCTCGACTCGGTGACGATCACTTTCAACGCTTTGTCGGTTTCTTCGACCGTGACCTTGCCGGCCTCTTCCGCCATCTGCGCCAGACCCTTCGGTTTGCGCGCCTCGAAGAGCTCGACGATGCGCGGCAGGCCCTGGGTGATGTCCTGGCCGGCAACTCCACCGGTGTGGAAGGTCCGCATGGTCAGCTGGGTGCCGGGCTCGCCGATCGACTGGGCGGCGATGATCCCCACCGCGTCGCCGATGTTGACCGTCGAGCCGGTCGCCGGGGCGATGCCGTAACAGGCGCGGCAGATACCCGACTCGGCCTCGCACTTGAGGGTCGAGCGGACCGGCACCGTGACCTCTTCGTCACCGAACGCCTCGGCGATCTGCTCGACGTCGGCCAGGGTGATCTCCTGGTTGCGCTTGAGCAGCTCGCGGCCGCGTTTGGTTTCGAATTTCTTCGCCGCCAAGCGGCCGAAGAGGTTGTCGTTGAGCGTGCCGTCGTCCTTGCGCAGCGCCATCTCGATGTGTTCTTTGGTCTTGCAGTCCTCGTCGCGGACGATCACGTCCTGTGCAACGTCGACCAGACGGCGGGTCAGGTAGCCCGAGTCCGCCGTGCGCAGCGCCGTGTCGGCCAGTCCCTTGCGGGCGCCGTGGGTCGAGATGAAGTACTCGAGCACGGAGAGGCCCTCCATGAAGTTGGCCTTGATCGGCCGCTCGATGATTTCGCCTTTTGGGTTGGCCATCAGACCGCGCATCCCGGCCAGCTGGCGGATCTGTTTGAAAGAGCCGCGGGCGCCCGAGTTGGCCATCATGAAGATCGGGTTGAGCTCGTCGAGGTTGTCCTCCATCGCCTGGGCGACCTCGTCCGTCGCTTTGTTCCATTCTCCGGTAACCGCCTCGTGGCGCTCCTCCGCGGTGATGTAGCCGTCGTCGTACTGGCCCTGGATCGCCGTCGTCTGTTTCTCGTAGCGGTCGAGGATCTCGGCCTTCTCGGGGGGCGAGACGACGTTGTTCTTGGCGACCGTTATCCCGGCCTGGCTGGCGTAGTGGAAGCCGAGGTCCTTGAAGGCGTCCAGCACCCGCGAGACCGCCGGGGCGCCGTAGGACTCGACCAGGTCGGAGACCATCTCGTTGACGTTGCGCTTCTTCAGCGCCTGGTTGGCGAACTCGAAGCCCTCGGGGTCGAACTCGTCGCCCAGAGCGGCGGCCAGCGCTCGCTCGATCTTTTCGTTGAAGATGATCCGCCCGACCGTGGTCAGGAAGTGCTCGTGCCCGGCCCGCCGGTACTCGGCGAGGTCGTGCAGCTTGCAGCCACCGTTCTCGTAGACGAGCTCGGCCTCCTGGGCGGAGCGGAAGACCTTCGGCGCGGAGCCGTTCGTCGCCGCGCCCTTGCCCGCCTTCAACTCCCCGTCTTTCTCGAGCAGCTCCTCGGCCGTCGGGCCGTAGGTGAGGTAGTAGATCCCCAGCACCATGTCCTGCGTCGGCGTCGCCAGCGGCGCGCCGTGGGCCGGCGAGAGGATGTTGTTCGCCGAGAGCATCAGGATCCGCGCCTCGGCCTGGGCCTCGGCGGAGAGCGGCACGTGAACCGCCATCTGGTCGCCGTCGAAGTCGGCGTTGAAGGCGTGGCAGACCAGCGGGTGGACCTGGATCGCCTTGCCCTCGACCAGGATCGGTTCGAAGGCCTGGATGCCGAGGCGGTGCAGGGTCGGCGCGCGGTTGAGCAGCACCGGGTGCTCGTGGATGACTTCCTCGAGTACGTCCCAGACCTCGGGGACCATCGACTCGACCATCTTCTTGGCGGCCTTGATGTTCTGCACCGCTTTGCGCTCGACCAGCTGGGCCATGATGAATGGCTTGAAGAGCTCCAGCGCCATGAGCTTCGGCAGGCCGCACTGCTGCAGCTGCAGGCTCGGCCCGGAGACGATCACCGAGCGGCCGGAGTAGTCGACGCGCTTGCCGAGCAGGTTCTGGCGGAAGCGACCCTGCTTGCCCTTGAGCATGTCGGAGAGCGACTTCAGCGGGCGATTGCCGGGCCCGGTTACCGGGCGGCCGCGACGGCCGTTGTCGAACAGGGCGTCGACCGCCTCCTGAAGCATCCGCTTCTCGTTGTTGACGATGATCTCGGGCGCGCCGAGGTCGAGCAGCCTTTTCAGCCGGTTGTTGCGGTTGATCACGCGCCGGTAGAGGTCGTTCAGGTCCGAGGTCGCGAAGCGGCCGCCGTCTAGCTGCACCATCGGGCGCAGCTCCGGCGGGATCACCGGCACGCAGTCGAGGATCATCCAATCCGGCTGGTTGTCGGATTTGAGGAAGGCGGAGGCGACTTTCAGCCGCTTTACCGCGCGGGCCTGTTTCTGCCCTTTGGAGCTGTTGATGACGACCTCGAGCTCCTCGCATTCGGCCGCGAGATCGACCTGTTCGAGCAGGTCGCGCACCGCTTCGGCGCCCATGCCGCCGCGGAAGTACTCGCCCCAGCCGAACGGCGAGCCGAAGCGATCCTTGAGCTCACGGAAGACCGTCTCGTCGTTGACGACGTCCTTCGGCTTCATCTCGGTGAAGATCTTCCAGACTTCCTCCATCCGCTCGATCGCCTCTTCGATGTAGGCCTCGGTGTCGGAGATCTCCGCCTCGAAGGTTTTGCGCAGCTCTTTGATCATTTTGGCGCGCTCGTCGTCCTTCAGCTTGCGCAACTGCGCAGCCGTCAGCTTCAGCGAGTCGGCCCAAATGTGGTCGTCGTCGTCGAACTTTTCCTGACCGCCCTCTTCGAGGTAGGAGACCCGGCGCTCGAGCGACTCGGCCAGCTCCTGAGTCCTTTTCTGCCGTTCGGCCTCATAGCCGTCGGAGACTTTTTTGACTTCTTTCTCGAGTTTGCCGAGGTCCTTGTCGCGCGCCTCGACGTCGACCCAGGTGATCATCGATGCGGCGAAGTAGAGAACCTTCTCCAGCTCTTTGGGAGCCATGTCGATCAGGTAGCCGATCCGGCTCGGCACGCCCTTGAAGAACCAGATGTGGGAGACCGGCGAGGCCAGGTCGACGTGACCCATGCGCTCGCGGCGGACCTTGGACCGCGTCACCTCGACGCCGCAGCGCTCGCAGACGATGCCCTTGTAGCGGACCCGCTTGTACTTGCCGCAGTAGCACTCCCAGTCCTTGGTCGGACCGAAGATGCGCTCGCAGAAGAGGCCGTCTTTCTCCGGCTTCAGCGTGCGGTAGTTGATCGTCTCCGGCTTGGTGACCTCGCCCC